>OJRM01000018.1_pt1 | contig 103578 bp, 138 predicted proteins | sample 1599171 | NCBI WGS metagenome assembly OJRM01 (sample SAMN03922538, study PRJEB24848) | human gut metagenome | isolation source: stool sample | host: Homo sapiens | place: Germany | collected 2010-05
CTCGAGAAGGAGCCGGGTTATTCTTATCTCTTGACCTACGAGCAGATTGGTTTTTATCATTCTGCCTTTGTTTCTTCTTGGTACCTTCTTGTGGGTCACCTCCACCCTTAGAGAATTGGTCCTCAAGTGAAACTCTTGGTTCATCCTCATCAGGAGAATCGTATCCCATTTCCCAAGCATATTGCTCCTGGCTAATGATACCAGCTTTGTACAACAAATCAAGATTCTGTATCTTATACTGACGACCTTGTTGGATTTTGACTTCATCAGAAACTGTAGAAGTTCCCCAATCAATCTTCATCCCCTTATTATTAAAGCCTGCCAGACGGAGTTCTAGAGAATAAAGTCTTTCCAATACATAAGCAACAAGCATTTGTATATTTTTTAACTGGCTAATCATCTTAGACAGCATTATGCCCGTTGCACCTTCACCAGTAGTGGCAGATACCCCAATGATAGAACCGTTAACTCCAAGGCCATTAGCAACTGATTGTTGATTCATATTCCAAGGCTTCTCTATATTACCCATTTCTTTGGTGGTAGAGTTGAGCTTGAATTCATGGTCATCAATGTAACCAGCTACTACTCCATCTTTCATACTATCCCGAATATTACGTTTAAGTAAATTAAGTTCTCGGTTCAATCTAGCTTCATAGGCTTGAATACTTTCATTGGGTCTTTGGTTAGATTTTTGCATCTTAGCTTCAACAAAACCAACCATACCACAAAGCTCCATGATATGTTTGAAGTTAATCTTCATATCATTTTGACCTTTTAAAGAATCCAATGCAGGCATGAAAGGTGGAACTCCATAAGGTTCATCGGTATCATTGAACATACCAACATAGAAGTAAGTTTCTGGGTTCAGCTTAATGTAATCTTGTTGCTTCATCCAGAAATTATTGTTCTTCTGGTAAGGAGAATACACTCCATTTAGTTCACGTTTAAACTTGATATATTCTGGCTTAAGGAATAATACTGTTGCCAAACCATCAAGCTTATCATTTGGAACTCCCTCTACTGATATTGCCCCACTTACAAGAAGTTGAACAATCATTTTGTTAACCAGACCATCTATACCTGCCGTATACCGAGTCCAACCTTTAGTAGCTTCTTTAAGATGTTCTCTCATCTTAGAGGCTTCGGCATCGGTATTATTAGGGAAAGTTACAGTATGACCGGTGTTAGCTAACTTAAACATATCCTGCAATGCAATTCCCATATCAGGATTTACCTTGTATAAATCTCTGATTAAAGGTATTACATCAACACGAAAAGAGGGTTCAACTATTTTAGTTAACCCTTGTAATGATGTTATTAAGTTATCGCTATCATCGTCAACTGAGACTCTACCAGGTGAGATAGTAGTAGATGGCTTTGCTTCCTTATTCTGGGAAGAATCATTCTTGGGAGGGTCCTTTTTACGGCCCCAACCCCAATTAAAATTGAAGTACTTTTTCATCTTGGTTGTACGATTACGTTAGTTTTTCCTTTCCTTATGTGATTAGTGATTGCTTTCCCAAAGATGTCATCATCGGAATATACATCACCTTCTAAGTCTACATCCACTGCAGAGTTATTTGCTCTGTGTTTACCCATTGCAACAGGTCTACCAATACCATCATATATGAAGGTATAAGCTTCTTGAACGAAGAATGGGTCTTTGATAATTACATTATCATTTCGGATATCCTCTTCTAGGTTCTCTATTATCACTGAACGATTCTTGGTGGTGGTTAACCAACCTGGAGACTTATCCATCTCTGGTCGGCTTTTGCCCTTTTTCTTGAGCATCTTTTGGTAGTAATACAAATTCGGATAACCTTCATCCTGGAGTTTAGAAGTTACTGCTAAACCAACGTCATTGGATTCTGGAGCTATCAATGCTTGATTAAATAACATCCCAGTATCACCAAGTAACTTAGCATAAGTACCCACTGCCATTCTTCCCTTGTATATACATTGTTCTTCTCCTTGCTTATCCATGCAGGTAAATGAAGAGTAGTCAGTAGCTCTACCTGTTGAAACGTCTGCACCAATGAAATATTCCTTGTCATCCTCTGGTTCACAGAACTGCCTATACTGACCATTGAATCTTCTCTTTATCACTGGGTAATCACTAAGGCAGTCCTCGATAGCTTTTATGTCAGCTAAGTCGAAGACTGTGTTACCTGATGATAAGAAGTCACCATCAATCTCTTGGGCAGTTCGTTTAGCTCCCAGGGCAGAAGACATCTGGTTATACCAATTGATATCTCGTTCTGGGTGCATTTGCCAGTATAATCGGATTGGGTTAAATGGGTTTCCTCCAGCGATAGCATCTACCCAAGTTGAGTGATAGAAGTTACCTACACCGTAAGGAGTTGAATTGACGATAGCAGCACCACCGGTGGATAGAGTTGGGAATGCGGCTGCCCAAATCTGAGCTGCCCACCGAACTACTGCTGCTTCGTCAATTACCAGGAGTGAAAGTGATTCAGAACGACCGGCTTCTGATGAGGTCGGAATCGATTCAATGAAAGAACCATTATCGAATTCTATCATTGAAGCAGAACCATATTCTCCAGTTCTACCATTTATGATTGGTGTTTGTAAGTACCATGGCAAGTTCTTGTACATGAATTTTATTTTCTTCAGTACCTTCTTTGCTGTGGTGTCCTTAATAGAGATGATGTTAATCTTCTTGTTAGGATGATACATAGCCAACCATAGGCAGTACATTGAAATAAGCTCTGTAATACCAGCCTGACGAAATTTCAGGATGATGTTAAATCTTTCGGCAATGAAATTATACAGAACTGATTTCTGGAATGGGTATAGGTCAAATCTTACCTTTCCCAATACTGGGTGTATCACATTACAGAAAAGGCTAAAATAGAAAACATCTACTGAAACCCTTGAGAGGTTTGCAAGCTCTTCTCGAGTTAAAGTATTTCGAATTTCTGAGATAGTCTTTGCCATATCTAAAAGTTATACGTTATTTGAAATTCGATGTCAGTACCTATCCCAGATTTTATCTTCGGATAGTAAAATGTATTGACCCCGAGTTTGTAATTAAATCTCTTAGTCTTGATTGAAAGACCAGCTCCCATATCGAAGAGATTATTGAAAGGTCTGTATTTGCCATAGACGTATGGACTAAGTGATAGCCTTGCAACTTTCTTTCGAGTTAATTGACCCTCATACCAGTTGTAGTTGTACTTATCCAAATCGATATTGAATAGTCTAGTTGAATAAGTTCCTAATTGTTGATTCAGGAAACTTAAGTTCAACTGATTCTTCTTTAAGACAACTTGAACCAGGGAATCTTGTTTACTGATAACTGGCTGTCTTATGGAATCAGGAAAGAGAGTTGACTGCTTCTTGTTATCGTAAACTAAGATTTTACCTGGTTGAGTTTCTTCAGAGTACTTCTTCTCTGGTTTGAAGGGTTTGTCTGAGTAGACTGTATCTGGGATTTCATTGACCGCTTGATTCAGAGAATAAACTTCTCGAGTCAGTTTGTAATTCCTGAAGCAAAGGTAAATAGTAAATCCTAGAAGTACAATGAACAAGGCCCATTTTAATTTCTTCATGGTTCAAAATTTTAGGAAGTTCGCGATTAATAACATACTATCTAATCGGTAATCGCTTAGCGATTACCTTTATCGAACGTAGTGAGATAATATCCCAATATACTACTACTGATATAGATGATATGATAGCTATATATACGCAGATAAATATATAGATATATATACGTAGTATATTATATATCTATATATTTCAAGGCAGTGTTTGGACTTATATAGAATACTTTCTATATAAAGCTAAAACTAGTGATTCCGTTTAAGGCATTTCTTAAACCAAATCCCCACCTCATAAACCGAACCCTTGGCAATTGTGTACCTTGCCTTGTTTAACCAATAATGGTGATTTTTAAAATCCCCTTCATAGGTATCACCTCTGGTAGTTTTGTAGAGGTAAATTTTAAATTTCTCTGGGAATCCCATGATTGCCTTGAAATCCTCAACTCCCAATGGGTACCCATCTGGTCTAAATTGCCTATCTGCAGGTCTCAAGGTTAATGGAGGTTTATCATCTTCCAATCGATATACTCCCGGGAGAGTACTCATCTTAGTTGTCTTGATAGGCCACTTCTTTTCCTTGTTGAAGTCTCTAACCCAGAGTCTATGTATCTTTGCTACTGTAAGATTCTTTTTCTCTGGTAGCTTTCGATAGTCATACATTGCCAGGGTTTTTGCCATAAATGGAATTTGGTTAGTATCAATTTCAGAGCTAAACGTTAGCGGCTTAAGCAACTCTCTAGTTGTCTTTAGTTCATTAACTTTAAATACTTCATCAAAAGCATTTAAGTATTTCTTACCGGTCTTCTTATGAACTCCAATGATGAGTAATCTCTTCCTTGACACTTGAGAGTTCCCATAGTCAGAAACTGACCTTTCATGAAAAACTAATTTATAGTCTTTCAGTGTTTCCTCAAAGAAATCCTTGGGTAGCAAGGATAGTAGTCTTGGTAGATTTTCTATAAGAAATACCTTAGGTTTATACTCTAATATTGCAGCAATTACTAGATTAAGACTACGATTATCCTGGGGATTGCCCAACTCCTTTACTTTTGATAACCTCATAACTGAGGATGCACCACAGTCTGGGGATGAAATTATGATATCTACTTTCTCATCAAATTCTTGTAAACAGAAACCCTTGTAGAATGGTATATCCCCAAAGTTGAGTTTCCATTGTTCTTCGCCCGGTGTATGGAATACTCCTCTAATCTCTATATTCCCTAACAAATTTTTCTTAAAAGGGAACAGGAGTGCACCCTGTCCAGCGCACACTCCCAATACCTTTAGATTCTTCATTTCTTATAACTTCTCAATTTTACGTACTTAAGCCATGCAAATGGTTTACGATTCTCCAAGTAGTATGGGTCTTTATCATTATTGTGAGCTTCCTCTTCGAAACTTACATCATGATACCTCTCATTCTGTTTGTTCCAACCGGCAAAGCACATGATAATAAGATATTCGATTCCATACCAAATGTAAAAGAATCCCAAACCAAGGATAGGAATCCACCAGAAGGATAGACCCAATGAGCAGAGAATGATTCCTAGAATCAGACCCACAATTGTACACTCAATCTGTTGTACTTGGTGAGTACGTTCGTGATCAATATCCTCTTGCAATAAATCCTCTTCTTTATCCTTGAAGAAGGAGTTATAGAGGAAGGTAATTGCCTTGTAACTGGAGAAAAGGAATACTTTTGCTACCCAGCTGTTAAAATGACATCTTTTCATATCTTATCTTTGAAGTTTTCGTAAGAATTTCTTAGCTTTTGGTCGTAAGCATTTTGTGCATATCCAGGACCATTGTACTTTCTTGCAAAGCCTGCCCAGTCCTTTTCCTTGAGATTCTTCAAACAACCAGAGGTATTCATGAAGTAGTACATCAATTCTAGTTGTTTTTCGTGAGATTCTGACATCTTATGAACGAATTCATAGACATCTTTACAGCTACAAAGATTGTGATTGAAGCCCATGATCTGGAACATTCCCCAACTTGCAGACTTTAAAGCACATTCTTCGTCAATTTCTTTGGCTAATTCGAGTCTTTTGTACTCATGAACACCTCCGAGATACTTCGATTTATCCCATTTAGGGAAAAATACTGTAGGATACTTCTTGCAAAGATAACCTAAATCTCTGTCAGGGAACTTTTTATGAAATTCCTTGTACATGATGTGACCTTCGAAGAGGATTTGAGGTCTACCGTCAGCCAAAAATCCATCTCTACCAGCTGCTTCTACTACTTGAACAGCTTTGAGTAGAGCTGGTTCTAGACCCAAGCGATTAGCAAGGTCTCTAATCATCTCATTTGTTAATTTATCCATAACTTATCAGTTTTAATGGTTCAATTTTAGTAACGAAAGTATTGCTTATAACCCATTTTCGGGATGTTAGTTGGTTCTATTATCCTATATAATTCTAAAATATAATGCAATATGGAGAAGATTAAGAATGAAAATCGGTGCAAACTATGTAAAGAACCAATCAACCTGGATGATTTTGAATCCTCATTTGAGATACCCCAGTTGATGGCAAAGAAACACGTTTGCTTTAGTTGTGGTTTTTGGATAAAGAGGAAAGAATATGATGAGAAATTATGGAAAGAGTACTTCAATAGTGGTACTACCAACAGCTCAAGAATCCCGGTAGTTACTCCTAATTGGGAACATTGGATAGTAAAACCCTTTCAAAATCTACTAATTGAAACGGGTACTTTCTCAAGAGTAAAATTGGAAGCTACTCGTTATTATATGGCCGTAATAACCGATGCTTACCCCAACAAAGTTTGGTTTATTGATAACAATAACATGTCTCACCAGGGCACTATTCCAGAGCATCTAAGACATTTATATACTCCAAATGGTATATACCTTTCTCCCATGGAATGGAAACTCTTCCAGGACCGCAAAACAGTTACCTCGGATGAGATAAAAAATATGATTAATAATGCAATAATATAAAATAAATTTCGTATATTTGCATAAAGAATTAATTAACTAATTAGATATGAAAAAAGAAAAGAAAGAAATCAAAAAGCTCCGTGAAGGTGATGAACTACTCTTCCAACTTGGAGAAAGACAAATCGTAGAGAAGGTGAAAGTAGAATCCATTGATAAGAAAGGTGGGTTTGCAATCTTAAGCAATCGAGTAAAAGTTGCTAGAAGTTTGGGTCCTGATGATATCTATGCAAGGTTGGATGGGAAAGATGGAAAGGTATTACCTCTTACCGAGGAAAACGAGAAATACTTTCAGGCATTCAAGGCATATTTCTCAATTAAGAGAAATTCCGAGATACTGGATAAGGGTCTCAGAAATATGAGTAAGGAAGAACAAGTAGAAGTACTTATCGAATTCGATAAGAAGTTTACCAAGATTGTTAACAAATACTTCAACAAAGAGGAACAATGACTACAGTAATATTGACAATTTACCTGGTATGCTTACCGTTCACAGTATTCTTTGTAAAAGCAACATTAGAATACTTGCCTCAATCACATAAGGTGCATTCACTGGTATTATTCTTATCGGTCTGGTTTTTGCTACCTTTATTTCCGATTTACCTATTATTGAAATTCATAAAACATAAACTGGTATGAGATACTTTTTTGATAGAGATGGTAATTATGCTGGGTCATCAATGCAAGGGTGGGAGGTAATACTCCTACTCTGCCTCCCAGTTCTTATTGTATTATTCTTTGTATTCCTTCCCTTAATTATATTGCATAAATATGCCTCTAGAGAAGAAGATAAGAAATTCGAAGAAGAACATCCGCAAATATTAAAAGTAGATTCTTATATTACCGGCTGGTACCCTTGGCATAGATATTCCCTTGCATATACCATCTCCCTTGTATGTTGGGTAATTGCAATGCTAATGGCTTTGACTAATTAATCTTGATTCTAAGCATAACCCTTTTAACATATCCGTTTATCTTATTGCCCAGTATAAGTTCTATAAGTATACCTCCGGAGAAATCTGAAGGAGAAAGGTTTCCTTTTTTAACGGTAATAGAACCATGACTATAGGAACTAGAGGGAGTCCAATCGGATGGGTCTACTATATCTATCTTATAATTAATGGCTTGAGAATATTCTCTATCACAACCATAAAATAAACCTTGAGCATCATAGAGACTCATATTAAAATAGAAATCAGAATAAGGTACCAATTGACTACCTTTTAAGTAGAGCTCGAATATAGCAGTGGGTTCTGTATATGAACCATTATCAGACCAAGGGACCTTAGTTACAGGTATAAGTAAATATTCATCTTGAGATGCAGGTAAGGTACCTGAAGTTACATATTGACCATTATAGTTTAAGATATAGGGTAAGTCTTTATATGTAGTTATAGAGTTCTTATCATACCTACCCCATATTTCTACATACATTGGGATATCTACTGCCTTCTGAGTGATTGTGATAGTGATAACTTTACCAGTAGTGGCTTGGGTAAGAGTGATAGTGGCTGCTCTACTTGAAGAACCTGAGTTTGCAGAAATGTCTACTTCTAAATTGTAAGATACTGCATCATTTGATGTCTTCTTAGTAAAAACCCAAGCATTACTTGATGGGATTGGTGGGTCATATGTGATACTTATAGTAAAGTCAATAATATCTGACTTAGATACTTTACCATTCACTACAGTATCTCTATATGAGTGAATGGTAAAGGTCTTTTTGGTTGCATCTGAAGGTACTGTTATTTCCTGAGATGCGGCTCTGGTACTAAATACCAGATTTAGGGGGGGGAGGTCACCACCCTACGGAATGATACTACATTTTTCTTTTCCATATCCTTGAAATTTATAAAGTGATTATTTGGTCTGATGAAGGCAATAGGAAAGTAGACCTTAATTGCCAAGTTTGATTAGTAAATCTATAAGCTGATATACGATCACCTGGGTAAGCTATTTCAGTACTACCATTTCGTAAATTTACTCTTACACCCTCAGATTTTTTATACTTATGGACTGAGGTATCATCTAATACAGAGAAATTAAGATAAGTTGTACCAGTACTACCAGTTTGAGGTGTTTGCCCCTCTTTGAAGAAAGCTCCTGAAAAAGTGTTCAGAGGCCAATTGATTGTAAGGGTGATATCCTGTTCCTGTTCCGCAGCTTTCTGCCATATAGTCACTTCTCTACGTTGGTCACCACAGGTTACTAAGAGTGTTCCGGACCTTTTTGAAGAACCCGAGTTTGCTGCAGTTGCTTCAACTCTAATTTGGTACCAATTAGGTGCACCTGCTATAATAGACCCATCTTTAACTGTAACCTTAGTTGCCCAAGAAGGAGTTACTCCTACGGATGGTTGTTCGGCCATTACCTCTCCATCACTTCGAGTCATATAAGATTGAACCATAATCGTAGTAGTATTACCTATATTAGCTCCTATGGTAGTACTTACATTCAATACACCTAAGAAGTAGGTATAAGTGAAGTTGGGTTCTTGACTTATAGGGAAAGATATAGTTTGACCAGATTCTCTCTGCTTAAATACAAGAGTATGGGTTCTGGCAGAGGAACCTGTATTCTCTTGCAGGGTGGTAAAAGTTACTTTGCAATCATTGCCCTCAAAAGCATATTTCACGCTTACCCAAGAGGGGATGCTGGATTCCATATCCCAATCTACATTAGTCTTCTGCCCAGTACTCTTGCCATTAATGTACTTGGTCTTATAGGAGTAGATATAGGTAGTCTTGGTATCCCCAACATTCTGACCTATCTCAAAGACCGATGCCCTGGGTGCAGCATTGGCTACTCTAAAGTTAAATTCGTTCATAATCTAATAAGTTTTATTGGTTTATAATTATTGCTCTCTTGATATTGTAGTCCTCTACCCATGGGATGCCATGAGTTCTATATATTTATATAAATGCTAAATGAATATGAGAAGTACAGATTACATAAGTAAGGGAACTGCAGTAGCAAGGCTATATAAGGCAAGGGAATACCTATTAATGGATAAAGATTGTAGGAAGGGCCTATGCTTTTACCTAAGGTCAGTAGATATCCTGGATTACCTCGAAGAGATTGGGATATGGAATTTAGATACCTTCAGTATAGAAGTTCTATGGGCCTATGAGGATTTTATAAATAGAAGTTGTATAGTGGCTATGGGAAATGTGAAAGTAGTGGAGAGAAAGTTGAATACCATGTATAGTTGGAAGGATAGCTTTGATGCTAGGAGTTCATCCAAAGAGATATGGGGAATAGCAAGGGATTCTATCCCTGAGATTTCTCAAAAGAATTTCTATTGGTGGGACCCAAATGATAGAGAGGTAAGGGTGAAGGCAATCGATTTATTAATTAATAAGGTAATGAAGTATGGTGAAGGAAAAGAAGATTAGGAAAGTGTTCGAAGAAATATACCAAGAGCAGTTAGCTAAACATAGGAGAGGAGAAACAATACAGAATCTTTGTAGGGTAATTAAAACCCATTGTGTTTTGAATGGGTATTCAACTTTATGGATAGAGATTCAGCAATGGTTTAAACCTGAAAGATATGGTTTAACGGAGTTATATTATACGATAGATGTTAATACCCCTACCCCGATTGAGATGATTCCTTATGAGGATAGAGATAGGTATTATTGGTTTCCTGTACATCAGGTATATAATTTGAAGAGATTGGAGATTCTTGAAATGGAGATAGATAATCAATTAAAGGAGGAAGGTTATGGTGAAGGTTGAGACTTTGAAGGAAGATGGGTTTGTTAGAATCCTAAGATGTAGGGAAGGTAATAGGATTTGGTATCAGATGTGGCTTACCGATTTGGAGAAGGGTTGCATTGATAGATATTTCCTTGATATGGAAGTTAAGGCTTGGTGGTTGATTAATCTTCAGAGATGGTATGTTTTCTTTTATGAGAAGAATGGTAGGAGAGTTAGGGGAGTATTGGGGAAAGATAGGACTAAGGATTTACTTAGGAGTATTTTGTAGGTATAGGCCCGGGATGGTTAATCTGTTCTGGGCTTCTTTGTGTGAGCATGTGTGGTGTGTGGATGTGGGGTACCCCTTAATACGAGGAGCCAAAATTTCCTGGTATTCAAAGGGCCGAACGGTTCCGTTAAATTTAACATTTAGAAATAAAAAGTAAGGGACAAAGATTTTTATTTCTTTGTCCCTTTATCTTTCTACTCTTTAACTTTTAAAGTCCGAATTATCATTTTTAAAAAAGTTTTTCACGTCTTTAATTATTTGAATTATCAAATAAATTAAACCAACAAATAACAATACATTCAATAACATATTACTTTGCGTTTTTCTTTACAATTTCTAAACCTTTTAAAAGAATTGCTTTCTTTTCGTCTTTTGTGTTTTCTGATGCAATAGAGTTAAAAGAAAAATCATTCAAAACATAAACTTGTTTATAGAAATCTATGAAACCATCTATTAGTTTTTTATCTGCATTTGTAGCAATAGACGAAAGAAAATTAAAAGTTACATTTCTGAACTTTTTACGCAAAGACTTTATTTGTTTTTCGTTTGCACCGTCGAAAAGTTCTTTTTTGTAAATCTCTGTTTTTGTCCCTAAAGAAGTTTTGAAAAGTCCTGCATTTTTTTCTTTTACTGATTTAAGAACGTCTAAAGCAATTAATTTATTTGCTTTACTGTTTGCACTTGCTACACTTGCAGAAACACCGTTAATTTGATTTTTAGCCATAATAAAAATACATTTAGTTTTTAGATTTATTTTATTATATCCTTTTCTCTATAAAACTAAATGATTTATAAGAAAAAGAGAAAAGGAATTATTTAATTTATTTTAATACTTCAAATATCGCTTTGTTTTTCTCACATTGCAAAGATACATATAATAATTGAATTACGAAAGAATTTTGAGAAAAATTTTCGAGAAAATGAATATTTTTATTTTCAAAATTATTTTAGTGAAAAAATGCAAAAATCATAAAAATGCTGCACTTAATTATTGCACTTAATTTTGGAGGTTCATAGGGGAAATCTTCGCACGCTTTGTAGTGGGGCGATATGATATGTATATAGATAATCCTATATGGCCCTTGCCTGCCCTCTTGAGAGTGTATTATATACCTGTATACTTACTTATATGATATATAGCCATTGGGTGTATATAGGTAGTAGTGTAGTGGGGCCTATTAGGTATATCCCTCTAATATCCCCTGGGAACCAAGTCTATAGGGCCCTTAATGGACTATGGTAAGCTTAGGTAAATTAGGAACCTAAGATAGCCTATAAGGGCTTACTAAGTTAGCGAAAGAAAGACCCAGTACTTAGGTAAGCCTGGGTCAAAGTTAGGATTAGAGAGTATAGGGATGGGTAACGATATATGTATTATTGATATAGGTTACTGTAGGGGCAAGAGGTGAAGCCTCATAATCGAGAGGGAATGCTTTGTGTAATTCGTAGGAGCAAAGCTGTTCTTGTCTAGTATTCAGTTCGTTATCTGAATAGAATATTAGTGTATGTAAGCCATCGCCTTCTTCTTCGTTCTCTGTTGAGGTAATTGAGATTAGGTGAAAGCCTTGTTTGAGAAATTCTGAGTCTTTGTCAAGAGAACCGAGATAGCAATTGAGGTATTCGGTATAGCCCTGTACTGAAGGATTAGAAGCATTAGAGATTACTAAGGCATTATTAGTAAGTTCTGATTCAGTGTTGAGAACGAGGTACTTAATATTATTTTTCATAATGTTTAAAAATTAAATTGTTAGTATTTCTTTTTCTTTCTACAAAGATACAAATAATAAATAATATATGCAATATGCCCCATTTGCCTTCGTAGGTTATTGATGGCCTTATAAATCCCCTGGGCCATTAATGGAGATTGCCTTAATCCTAATTTGCCCAGTACCTACTAATATATAATACTATATAAACTAACCTGAGGCAAAAGGCAATCAAGGCAATCGAAATCACCAAATTGTCCTAGAGTTATGCAAATAATGCTAATATAAATACTAAGCCAATTACTTACATAGTTACTAGGAATATTGCCTAAATATTACCTATAAAAGCCCTAATTCCTATTTACCATTTAGCCTTAAAACCCTAATCCTATTTGCCTAATCCCCTACCTATAACTAATATATTATATATAATAAGCTGTATAAAGGGGCTCTTGGCAAATGAGGATTAGGGGCCATTAATGGTCGGATTTAATTGCCTCAATAGGCCTTTTTGTGATTGCCTTTAAAGTGGTAGGGCTATGTGGTATGATAGCTAGATAGCTATAGAGTATAGTGTGTTGTATAGTAGTAGGTAGGTACCCAGATCTCATTCTCAATTTTTCCCACCCCCGGCGAGGTACCCCAAGGGAAGGAAGGTAAGTATGTATTATGATTAGTATATGTTATATTGATGGTATATAGGATAGGTGTATTAGTTATATGTGTACCTTAGGTTAGCGCTATTAAGATTTTGATTATTTGTTTTGTTTGGTGGGTAGTATGTGGATGGGTAGTATTATAGGATTACCTTGAATAGGTATTCGATTAGGATATTGTATAGTAATAGGTATATTAGGTACTTGGTTATTATGTAGGCTTTGGGATATTTTATTTGGTTTTCTTTGTGTTGGGAGTAGGTCTTCTCTACGTCTAGGATCCTTAGTAGGAAGTAGAGCCCTACTAAGGATTTGGATAATATGTATAGGATTTGTATCATAATTCTGGTATTCCTTGTTTCTGTATTACGGTTCCTCCTCGATTAAAGGATATCTCTTGGCATTCTAAGTGTATTGTCTCGAAGTATTCCTGGATGCCCTGAAGACTGAAGAAGGTTAATTTCTCGTTACCGTATATGTTATTTACCTGGTCTATGATTTCTTGTTTGGCTTTGGTAGGGTCCTCATTGAGGGAATGTATTATATCCTGTACTTCGTTATCTTCGATAATTACTAAGGTAGTGATTGTTATTTTCATGTTCTAGTCGATATATAGGTTATACTTAATGTTTTCTAGTGTGAAGGATATGAAGGGTTTTTCCTCTGTTTCTTCCTTGGGATAGGCATTGAGGATTAGGTCATCCGTATTTAGGATTAGGTTTACTTCCTGTCCTCCATTAGTTGTGATGATGGTGATATCTTCCTCAAGGTCTCTGTCTTTCTCATCGCCCAGTGAATTAAGGAGGATAGCCGACCATGGATAATCTTGGACCTGTGATATAAGGATGATAAGCAGTTGGTTAAAAGCTCTTGTTGTCATAATGTTAATGTGTTAGTGACCCGTTCGAGGTCGGTTAATATTATATTTTTATTTCTCTATTGCAAATATACGAAATAAATATAATACGTGCAAATTAATATAATAATATATGGGGTTAACTGGGTACCCTAATGAAGTCCAGTATTTCGATATCATAATAGGGCATTCCCATTAGTTCTCGGATTACCTGTTTGGTAAAATATACATGTAGGTGATTAGGATTTAATGTTTGCCTTGGATATCTGAGATATGGGTTTAATTCTTCAGTACGATATGTAACAAGGAAAGGCTCGCAAAAGCCTTCTCCTTGAATATTAAATGATACCAGGAATGTGTCTTTAGTTATCATATCAGTATGGGTATTAGTTGTGTATTTTCGATTGTTAAAACCGTATCTTTTGTTAAAGGTCGGGAACCGATACCGAATATAGTGATAGCGGTTCCCTGAGGTAGTCTAATCATTAATAGGAAGATGATGTAGTCTTTCATTTGTTACCCGAAATAGAATTTGCATAAGTCTTCTATGAAAGTCTCTTCTTCGTCCATGATTGTATCGGATTGTATGTATTCAAATTTGAATTGAGAATAGAATGGTCCGAATATCAGTATCATTATGTTATCTTGCAGGTCGCATAATGATTGTTCCTCCTCTTCAGAGAGAGTAGATTGGTCCTTGTTAATGATATCAGAATAATTCTTAAGCAGAGCCTTGAGATTCTGAATACCTTCTGGGTTATTGGTTTCTATATCCAGCAATGTGGATTTCATTTCTTCTGTAATCATGATTGTATAGTTTTATAGGGTTTAGCAATTACTGATATGAACCCTTGTGGATATTGGGTATATAACAGTTGGAATGATACACCTTCTACGTTTGGTAAAAATACCCGTATGATATTTGCGAGCAATGGGTAGATTTTCCATTGGTTCTCGTCCAGGAATTGTTGCCATTCAGCATGTTCATCCTCGTCATAGTTACCTGTTAGTTGGATATGGTATCCCTCTGGTGGAGGTGTAGGAAGAAATAAGTTGGTTACAACTTCGATTTCGTTGGTTTCCTTTTTGTATTGAGAGATAGGATACCAGATACCTTCGGTTTTCCATTTGTCTAATTGGAACAGGGTCATTCCCTGTTCCAGTGCGTTAAGCAGTTTGTATAAGTTTACCATAGTTGATTAGAGTTTATTGATTGTTTCTGAAATGTAAAGCCCAGAGAATAATTCCGTTTCTCTGTGATCTGATTCGTATTTTTCGAGTGATTCAAGAGTATCGGAATATTGAGATATCATGTCTTCGTCATTTTCCTCGTTAGCAATGAAGTTTCTTAAATGGGTTTTGAGACCTTCGATTGTATAATCTTGGTGTTCAAGAGTTAATTGAGGAATAGCATAAATGATAGCCTCTACCTGTGAAGGAGAATAATCGTAGTATTGGTCATCGGCACCCTCTTCTAAGTCCATTGATTTGATATTTGATTTGATATCATTGAAGAGAATATCTTCGTTGGGATAGATGCAAAGAGTAGCAGATGCACCTTGGTAATCGTCGGTTTCCTCGATGTCAATTTCAAAGATTTCGATACCGTCTGAAACTGAAAGACCTTCTGTGTAATCGAAAGTATGAAACTTGTTAGCATCGATTATCGATTTGAGTTCGGGGAGGGTTTTAATAATTTTTTCCATTTTGTCTATATTAAAAATTGTTTGAGAAATATTTCTCACTGCAAATATACAAAATTATTTTATAACTTGTATCACTATATAATATTATTTTTAAAAATAGAGAGGTACTCAGTTTTGGTTATGTACTGAGCACCTCTGAGGATATATAGAACTGGTTAGGGAATTATTGGTAGGCCATTATCTTCATTGAAATATCTTAATTTCCTTCGAGTTATTCGGCCTTCCTTTTCCTTTAATCCGTCTACCCACTTGGGATAGGATTTTATGGTAGTTTCGGTTTTATTACCATGATTATCTTTAATGATTACAAAAGAATCTTCTATGGTGATCTTATAAGTACTTCGATAGGTAGTAATGGTTTCTGGTATGCAGATGATTCCCTCTGATTTACGCATGCCTGCGTTTGTAGCCTTAGGATAATCTGTATATTTAATAATACCGTTCTCAGTAGTAGCATAATGTAACCTTCTTCGGGTTATTCTTTTACCGTATGAAAGTTTCAGCTTGCTATACCAGGTTTGGTATTCCTCTAGAGAATTAAGCATAATAATTTGACTTGTTCCTTTAGCAGGAGTCTTAGATTTACTTATGGCTTGCTGAATAAGGATTTTATCAGGTTGCATAGTTAGCGAATATACAACCCGTTTGTAATTAAAGCTGAATACTGAACCAGAGGAGCATTCTATTTCCTCTGGTACGATAATAGGTTTTTGTTCATTCATAATGTATACTCCTTTCTGATATCATCAAATTGTAGTAATGTCTTAAGTATCTTAGTTTTAGACCAAGTAGGTTCAAAGCCTATGCAAGGTATATATTCGTTATGAGGTACGAATAAAGTCATCCGACCTTGTTTTTGTAGGTCGGATTTTAGTTTCTTGTAATTAGTAGCCATAGTTATGATATTCTGAAGTTAAGTTGATAAATCCAATTATTGGAATCCATCTTAGTGAACGAGATGAATATACCATCGTTATCCGTGAACTTTTGCATGAATTTCAGAGCAGCATCAGCAGCTTGATTCTTTTTCTCGGTAGTATCAAGAGTTACCATACTCTCTAAGATGAAAGTGTAATAGGTAGTCTCATATTGACTGAAACAATTGATGTCTATCACCTGGAGATTGTGTAGTTCTGATAACTGGTATAGTTCAGTCATTAATAGGTTGTAGAGATTCTTTTTCTCATCTCGATCTAAATCAAAGTCGGATTTGTTCTTTATGAACTTAGTTACTACTTGAGCAAGTTGTTCATCCTGATTGTAAGTTACTGGGCTTCTCATATTTTTGTCTATTTTAAATTTGATATGCAAATATAATCATTTTTATTTATATTACAAAATAATACTCTTTTATTTTAAAATGAGCTGAGGATGTGTATACACACTAAAGAAGGCAGTGGATTAGACTGCCTTTCGAATTTAGACCTTATTGATTACAGTGTATAAGGCTGACCTAATTATTGATTCTCTGGTAGAGTTATCAAGCTTTTTCTCTACTTCATTTCTGAAGCATTCTTTTACGATATGACTCAATTCCTCTTTCAGTCTGGAAGCTATTTCATCTGTAAACTTTTGTACCTTGAATGCTTTAGTTAATTCCTCTTTAGCACCCTCTAAAGGCTTATTTTCTACTAATTGAATGGTCTCATTAAGATATACTTCAAAGGTTTCATAACCTATCCATTCTATATCATTTAACCAATTTTCAAATTCCTCGTATACCAAGAAGGTATCTGGTTCATGCCCAGTGCAGGCATCAAATATGGGCATGATATTTCTGAGGAGCTCAGTGCCCACTAACTGTGTTGGACTTACTTCGGTATGTATCTTATATAAACCGTGTTCATTCTTTAGACCCACTATCAAGTGAGTCACTAATGGGTTTTTCCTCTTGTTTATTAACATAACTAAGTTTTTGTATTATGAGTTGAACGTAGGTATTTTTCTCTTTGTATATGAACATTACCGATAAAAGTATATCATGTTTCGGTAATATCATCTGTATGAAATTGCCTGGAGCAATTACCGTAGCAACTACTGGAGAATCCTTTTGTGAGAAATTCTCCAGTATCATTTCTGTTCTTCTAATATGTTCAGGCTTTGTTGGGTCCAAAGTTAGGATGGGAGCAGTTAAACATTCTTTGATACCATTGGTTAAGGCATTGTATAACCATTCATCATTCTTTAAATCCTCAGCCTGGAGAGTCTTCATTATAATCATATCCGGAACCTATTTAGTATGGTATTATTGTTATCAATCTCGAATAACCATAATTCATGGTCCCGATAGGAGTTTGTTATCTTACTAAATTTGGATATCTGAAAGATAACATGAGTTGTTGTTCTTGAAAGCATACTTGCATGGCAAGTAACATTGTCCGAAGATAGTTTGTTCTTGAAAGCTTTTAGCAAGTCTTCATCACTTTTATTAGCATTGTCTTCTAAAGTTTTGATAAACTCTATTTCGACATTTTCTGTCATACTTACCTTTCGGAAAGCGAATTTCTCTTTATTTTCCATGTTCTTCATTGTTTTTACCGATAGTCTCTTCTGTAATTTCTTCAAGAGTCCTTTCGATGATGTTTTTAACTATGGTTTGATTCTCTACTTTAGCATAACTATAGATTAGGTCCAGCTGACTGCTTATGTAAGCATCTACCATTGATAAGTCCTTGAATAGTTCCCATTCTTTTAGGAAATTGAGCCTAATCATATTAGTAAACATATTCTCATCATAAGGAATTTCAATGTAAGCACCTACCCTATTGAAGATATGTATTAAATGTTCTTCGATATACTTGGGTAATTCAAAGCAAGATGGTATTTTAGAATAAGTAATCCTACTCGGTATTAAATACTCGAAGGTAAAACGTTTAGAGAATGTTATTCCTGGGAAACGTTTACCAAATATCAAGGGTATCTTATACTGTAATAACTGAGGAGTAGTATCATATATTACATAATGTTTAAGATATTCATTGTACATATCAAAGTATAACCGTTCGTCAAATTTACCAGACTCTATCATGCAGAGTTCAAGAATCCGGTAAATAGATTTCACTGGCCCTTTGAATACCAGGTTACCCTTATCAAGGTAGATAAGGTTTTTAGAGCATTTCTTTCGTTTAAATAGGTTCATGTGCTTAGAATGTAAAATTTATGTATATTTCTCTGTTTCCCTTGAGGAATTTCTCATGATTAGTATCTTCGTACTTATAGCAAGAATAAGTCTTAGAGGCTTTGTCATATTCGCCCCTTACCCATACCGGAGCAGTTTCTGTTGGTCTGAGTTTAAAATAAGTCCCTTGATTAACCTTGTTAACTTGGGTTTTCTTGTATTCTAAATTGATATCCATATCAGTATACGATTAAACCTGGGAACCCAAGTTGATTTGTTTCTAAGTTTATGGGTGTTTTGTATACCTTAACACTGCCATAGTAATTCCTAAGGTCATCATAGGAATGATGTTCATAGATGTCTGAATAAAGATCATCCTCTCCCTCCTGATATAGGTCGATTAAACGTTTCTCGGCTTGTTCATCGGATGTTTCCATTACTTGGAATAGGAAGTCTCCGGTAATAAGCGTGTAGATGTAACAATCTGTTTTCATATTTTTGTCTATTTTAAAATTGATATGCAAATATATAAATTTTCAATATAATATGCAATGAACCTATTTAACTACTAGAGCCTCTTACTACGTAAGAATTGAGATGCAAAGGAGCCCATATCTTCCTCCTCTGGTACTTCCTCATATTGATACAATTCTGGGTCCTCCTCATCTGGGTCAATACGCATTTCTATTTCTCTACGTATCTCATGATGTTCATCAGGGAATAACTCCATAGCTCCCTTATAATCATCGGTAATCTGGGCTAACTCTGCCTTGTTAAGGTTAAGACCTTCCTTACTGGTATCTACTCCCTCTTGCTTAGTAGCAACTACCTCAGGTAATGAAGCTATATCATATCTTTCCTCTAATAGTTTAGCCTCTTCAGTCTTATCCAGTATCTTTTGAGATTCTAATACTATTTGACGTGCCTCGTCGATTGAAATAGTGTTCTGAGGTTGATTTACATTGTTCTGATTGAACTGAGCAAATATATTGGTAGTACTTCCTCCAGTAATATTACGTACGATAGATTGAAGAGATGTAGAGGATTCCAACTTTAACTTTAAAGCCTTACCCAGCTCCGCAGATATAAATGGCATATACTTACCTCCCTGGGATTCTCTCAATACGTTTACCTGATGGGCTATCTCCATACGGTCTTCTAGTACCCAAGCAAGTTGTTCTCCCATTAATGCTTGCAGTAAATCTTCTGATTTTTCTTTGTCCCAGATTCTTGAGCTTAATAGCCTATCTCTCATAAAGATACGTATGTAATTGATATCTATACCCATACGGTATGAGAAGGTATTAATATCATACGTAATACCACATAATACACCATTACCCATTAACCATTGATTGATAAGGTAGTTGTGTATATTTACCAGAAGTGTATCATTTGGGTTCTTCTGATATTCTAAAGCCATTGCCGTAACTCCCATAGGTCTTGGGAACCTTACGATTTTATTTCTTTTTTCTAACATACAAATGAGATTTTCTTATGTCCGAACTTTCATCATATCCCACATACTCTAAATCGTACCTTACATACAGATTCAAAGATAGGTTGTAGAAATACCCTAAATACCTATCCCTTATTACCGATAAATTAAAAGCTTCACCAGAGATTAGGTCCCTGGTGAATACTAAATTACCTTTCCCAGTAATAGGGATTTCAAGGCAAAGTTTATAATCTCCTACCTTGAATTTATTCCCATGAAGGTCTGTGATTTCCCTTGCCATAATTTACCTTTTTACGGTTCGTAGGTTTTTTGTCTTGTTTACTACGGTTATATTCTGCCCTTGCCCTAAAATTGGGCAATTCCTCAATCATCTTTTGAATATCGGGGAATAATTGGGTCCTTAGAGGAACTACCTGGGTAGCGAAAAAGGCATTCCATAACTTCTGGGTAAAGGGTTCTCCTAACTTTAACTTGGAGATTGCCCAGAATTTGGTTTCGAAATTCTTAACTATTTCCTTAAACCGATAGTAGTATAGTTTATGGGTCTTAGGATTAATGCCAATGGTAGTAGTTTGGCAATAATCTAGAAATTCGTTACCTAATTCGGATATAAACTCTTCCCTTTTAAAATCATAGTTCTCTTGGTCGAGCTTAAATAATTTAACGTAATCGATTGCTTCCATGTTATTGTTTAATTATAAGTTTAGGGTATCCATCCGTAACCTGGAATAGATATCCCCTTATATCATCTTCATAGTATGAAGACCAAATTGTTTTCTCTAATCGAAAATTATCTAAGATTGCCCCTTTCGGAATACCAGTAACATATATCTGATGTTTGGGCATTATTGGGGTTATCCCGAATTTACCCTCTTTGTAATTACCATATGTACCATAATCCGGCATATTGCCTGTGAACCCAGTGGGTTGTAATACATCACTTACCAAGGTAGTTGGTTGTAACTCCCTTTTATTACAGAAGAACCGTAATTTCGATTTGCCTATATATAGGTCTTTAACTATTGCCCCAAACATTTGTATATGATTATATGGGTTATACCTTCTTTCTTGAAATAGAATTGGTTCTGTGAACGTTCTTCTAGTTTCTTCAATTCTCTTCGAGATTCAGTACAGATTCTGTCAGATTTTCTTAGAATATCCGAGATGCTATCCCAGATGGGTGCCATTTCCTTTACAGGCCCAGCATAGACAATTTTATGTTTAGCCTCAATTTGGGGATACTTTGATTTATACTGGTATTTACCTTTGAGGTAAAGTACATTATACTTTTCTGTTCCGTTTCTTCTTTCGTTTTCCATTCTTAGTATTATTATCTATGTAATCTGAAATATCATCAAGCTGCCCTAAAAGCAATGCTTGAATAAAGATGTGTATAGGCCTGAAAAAGAAATTCCTTACGTTATGTGGATTGATATACCAATCGTAAACTATAAAGAACTTCTTTATCTTAGAATGCTTAAGTGAATGCTGAACAAGCCAAGATTTACAACATCGTTTATGTAATTCGACAAGTTCTTTATCTTGTTTAAGCATCTCCTTATCAGAGAAGATAGTGTAATCCATTATGATTCTTTATAAAAGTTCCCAGACTGATTAGCCCGGGAACTTAGGTTAATAAAGGGTTATGCAACTTGTTCGGGTTTGAGAACCTTTTTACGAAAGTCCTCATATGCCTTAGCAGCAGCCTTGAACTCTTTGGAGTTTTGGTCTTTGATACGAGCCATGGCAAGTTCCAATCGATGAAGTTCGTTTCGAGTTTGTTGTCTCCATTTCTTCCGAGCAAGAGTGTCAACTACATCCTCGGGATATACGTATTTTACTTCCCGATTTGAGATTACCTGTTCGATGATGGAAGGTTTTTGTTGTTCCTTAACTTCCTTGACAACCTGTGCCTTCTTGGAAGTTTTACCTTTAGGAGAGAGTTCTACCAATTTAGCATTAGCAAAGTTTGTGGCAGCTTCTTGAGCATCTTGTACCAATTCCTTTTTAGTCTTTTTGGCCTTTGCCTTAGAAGTTGTAGTCTTGGAATTTTTGATTCCTTCAAGTTGTTCAGCAACCTTGTTGCTAATAAGGTTAGTAACCTTGGTTTCATTCTTTTTCATAACGTCTATATTTAAAAAGTGATTAATTAATTATCTTTATGCAAATATACGAACTATATTTTAATTACAAAAATAAATCGAATAAATTTTTATATTTGCTAAGGTTAATCGGCTAGGAAGTCGAAGATTTCTGGAGGATAGTTGATTTCGTCTTCCGGGTCATCTATGTATCCTTCATAATCATCATTGTACCTGTCGTAGATGTTTTCTTCTGAGGTATTAGATACCAGGGTGCATTTATCCAAGTTATTGATAACGTAGTTATAAGCTTCTTGGGTATTCATTACCTTATCAGATATAAATTCATAGGTTTTATAGGAGTAGCCAGAACTTCTTCTAGAAATTTCATATTGGTTATATCCAGATTTCTCAATCTTATATAACTTCTTTTCTGGAGTTGATTCTATTTCTACCCTATATTTATACCATTGTTTCTTTTCCTCCTTGGGTTTATCTTTAGGCTTAGGCCTAACAAACTCAGAAGGAGCAATGCTCACTTCCCGGTCGAGATTTGATGGTCTAGACCCAAAAAGTAGCATTACTCCCAGTACAAGGGATATCCCTCCTATTATTTTAGTTCCTGAGTTCATATCCAGTAGTTTTAAACTTATTCTTTATATGTTCTCCCAGGTATTTACCCTTAGATTCTGCAAGGTGTAAACCATTGCATATCTTATAAGGTACTTCATCATACCGATATACTCTGTTATTTTTAAAAGCTACCCAAAGTTGTTTTTTCTTTGAGTCATAACCATAGCCCTCAATGTTAGAGGATTCGCAGGGAATCATTTCAACTCCCGTATTCATTTCAACTGATTCTAAGTATTCGTTCTTTTCCATGTCTATATTAAAGTTTTAAGAGTGTTAGTTCAGGGTGAAACTTAAGGTTTGATTTCTGGAAGATTGCCCAGGTTCCCAATACGCCTTGAGAATTGGTATGTACCCATTCATCCTCCATTCTGAATAAGATATGTGAGCATACCAACATTTGATATTCAGAGATAGTCTGAATTAATTGGGGTGTTTGCTCAATGTCTACATATAATTGGATGTGGTCATCCAGTGCCATGGTAATCTCATCGTTATCAATCTGAAGTAGTTTCTTGATTAAGTCATCGGCAATGTTATTGCCCTTAGAAACATCCTCCTTAAAAGAATTTAGTGATTCGATTTGAATACCAGCGATTAGCTTGATAATGTCTTTTGTTTCTTTGTCCATAATTAAAAATTATCTTTATGCAAATATACGAACTATATTTTATATAATATACTCTTTTATTAAATAGGGAGGTAGATGTTAGCGGTTGATTACCTCTTCCATCTTCTCCTTGATTGAATCTGGGAAGATTACATCCCTATACCATCTCATAAAGAATTTCGAAGGCTTTTTCTCTGGGTTGAGAAGTAATTGCCTTTGCTCTGTAGAGAACTTAATTCGTTCTTCCTCTAACATATACTTAGGCAATTTAGTAAACTCTGCTTGAGAAAAAGAGATAGTACTCTTACCAACTTTAGTTCTCATTGGTTTACGCCTTTCCTTATATAGGTACGGAATAATCTTTTTCGACGGTCCGTTAAGGATGCTAAAGCCGAAGATAACCATTGGGTCGAACTTATCTGTTTTTGGGTCTTTTGCACGTTTGATACATCTTGCCATCCAGGAGAATGAATTTGGATATTGCTTATTCTCCGTCGGTTCTCCCACATCTTTTGCATCAAATTCAAATCCTGGAAAGTGAAACAGAAAGTCCTCAGTAAGGATAAATACAAATCCAAGTTTTCTTAGGTATTTGATTATCTCTTGCTGAGTTTTTCCCTCCTCTACCATTTTCTCTACGTCTGCAAGGATATCCTCCCTTGGTGATTCCAATTCTTTGTTATTAGAAGACCCAGCAGGTCTCCCTCTTCCTGCACTGGGATTCTTTATGGGAAGGATTCCTACCAATCTCTCTAAGTAAGATTTGAAGTTATCCACATCTTGTTGATTAGTAAGAGTTACTTCTACTCTTATTGGACCCTTATGCTGTACCTTTGGTCCCGAGTTCATCTCGGTATAAGCATCTACTAACCTATCAGATAGGGGAGTGCCATTCTCGGATAAGGTAGTGATTCTTAATTTTGGTTTATATACTTCTTGTTCCATACACTGTTTCTTAGATAAAATAAAAGGCCTGAACAAATTTTATATTGCCAGGCCTTTCATCACATTAACGAATACTTAAATAACATTATGAGAGTTGGAGTTAATCTTCCTCTTTAGCGGCCTTCTTCTTTTTCTTGTCTTTCTTTTTATTGGCCTTCTTTTCCTTTTTATCGGAAGCAGGTTTTTCTTTTACCTTTTCCTTTTTTGCCTTCTTGGCTTCCTTCTCCTCCTTGGGAGCATTACCTGAAGCAAGCTTTCTTTGCTCCATACGGTATTTTTTCTTTTCGGCAGAAGTCATTTCCCGGCCATCGATAAGAGGGTAATCGTATTTGGTAGCAGTTCTACCAGCAGATTTCTTTTCCTTCTTCTCTTCTTTTTTTCCGGCCTTCTCTTTTTCCTTCTTCTCTTTGAGTTTTACCAACTTCTTGTTGTTGTCGGCATCCTTTTCCGGATAGGCAGCAGCAACCTTATCTCTTTCCTTGTTCAACTTGTTAACAAGTTCGGTAATCTTCTTACCATGTTTCTTGTCCTTGGTCCAATCTTTAGTTGGGTCCAACTTGTTCTCTTTGAGATAAGCATCCAAAGCTTTCTTTGCCTTTGTGAGTTCTGGAGTCTTGGATTCCGGTTTACTCTTCTTGTCTTCTTTCTTAGCCATTTTCTTAAAATTTTATGGTGAATAATGAATATCCGATTTACATAATACCATAGTTATACTTCCCTTATTTGGGTTGGGATTTCCTTAATTTCTAGGATATTTATTTCTACTCCCTCCATGATAGCCCTTACTTGCATGATGTCTACTATCTCTTGCTGAGTGAGATTAGTAAAAGTTTGTTCAAAAGTTTTTGTATTTATGGGAGTAGCTACTTGATATGTAACGGTTAGTATGGTACCTTTTAGTTTATTAGTTAACCTGTCCATTAAACCCTTGAGTTTTCTTTTCAGATAATCTAATCTTAACTTATGCCTTTGCCAATCACCTTTCTTACCTTTGTTCAGGGCTATGCTCATTTGGTAGTGAGTGAACTGAATATCATTTCTTACTACCTTGATACTTGATAGGAGGGTTCTTATGTTTACTTCTTCCATTTTGGTCTTGGTATTACTTGGTTATTTACTTCCTGGGTTTCTTCTGATAGCATTAATCTTGCCTCATCTATTATATCAATAGCAAGTTCCCTTTCATCTGGTCCCAGGTTTAATTGTTTATCTTCTAGTGCATCAGTATAAGTATTTATTAGATTATCTAATGCAAGTATTCTAATATTCTTTCGAATAGCTAATCTTTCTTGGTCCATACTGGTATAAAAATTAAAAGCCCACTACCTTCGCAGGCAATGAGCTTTTGGCTGAACAACGTCCTAAGTGTGAGTGAGGGGTTGTTACTACGTATAACATTAACTTTCTAAACCTAAACCATTGGTTTGGCGGTAATTAGAGAAAATAATCAGTCCTCAGATTCTTCTTCTGATTCCTCGCCTTTGTTCTTCTTGTTCTTGGGAGAACAGATAACTCCGTGGTTCTTCTTTGACTTAACTGTCAGATTACCAGGAACGAAGGAAACTGAAGTAGAGATTGGTTTACCATCGGTTACCAGAACAGAAGTAACCACTACTCCCTGATAACCTTCCTTGTTCTTTACGGCATAACCGTAGTTACGAACTTCGGATTTTTCGTTGATGGCAATAACGTCAATCTGTTTACTGTTCGGACGTTGCTCTGCCGGTCTGTTTTTCAGTGCCTCTTGACGAGCTTTACGTTTAGCTTCTTTCTCAGTATCTTTTTCTGCACCCTTTTTCTTGGTGTCTTCTTTTTTCTTTGTTGCCATGATTTCTATGGTTTTTAATGATTAAAAATTTTGAGTATAACTTCTACGTTTGGTAATAGTTAAAAGGGATGGAATTACCCATCCCTTAAATCTTGAATACTGTTACCAAGTTTACTTTTTTCCTTTTTTGCCTTTTTCTTTGGCTTCCTTCTTTGCCGGCAATTTGAGACCGAGTTCCTTGGCAATTGCCTTGCGGAATTTCTCGATATCGTCTTCGTCAAAGTCGTCTGGGTCAGTTTCAAGGTCCTTGTCATCGCAGACATCTTCCAGTTCTTCGAAGTCCATTTCGGCAAGAGCTTCGGCAGTCAGTTCCTCTTCCTCGTCGTCATCGTCATCATCGTCATCATCGTCATCGTCATCATCGTCATCATCGTCATCATCGTCATCTGATTCTTCCTCCTCTTCTTCGTCATCGTCTTCTTCCTCTGAACCGAAGAGATCTTCAGCTTCCTCCTCGGTGAGTTTGATAGGAGCAGGGATAATTACTACTGAACCATCTTCGTAAGTGATGATTATTGCACCATTGATTTCTTTTCTGGAAACTTCTTTCAGTTCCACTTCTTTTTTCTTCTTAGCCATTTTCGTAATGTTTAAGTTGGTTAATTAATAAATTTATATCACTCTGTTATAAGTTTCTTGGTTAGCTTAAGAAAACCCTCTAATTGAGCATGTGCATCATTATATTGTTTAATGCTATCAAGAGTTGTCTTTAATTCTTCTTGAGACTCAATAGTTACCGTTTCGGTATTAACTACTTGGTCAACCTGATTATAGGTAAGTATCTTAAAAGTCTTACCCATAAAAGGGTTTAGTGGTTTATGTGTAACCAGGTTTGTTTTTGATAATTTATCATTCATTGCTGTATTGAATTTTAGTTATTCCAGGAATACCAACCTTTCCGAATACTTCGGTATAAAATTTGTATTTCCCTTTTTGCATTGTTTTATAGTTATCGGCTAATCTAACTGGGTATACCCAATATTGATTTTCTATCATCCGATTGGTCATTATGTAAGCATAAGCCTTTCGGATTTTTATATTCTCTAAAGGAACAAAGCATTGAAATAATAGAGACTTCTTGATATGCCTTTCTTTGGGCAAATATCCCATAAACCTAATAGATGCCTCATCGAATATTTCAATCATATCCCTTTGTGCTTTAATAAATAGTACTTTCTGTATTGGGATATTCATTTTCTTTCTCAGATATAAAGCCAATGAACCTACCAATGGTGGGTACTGTAAGAATAATAGGTTGAATTTAACCTTCTCCTCTTGACTCAGCCTCTCGTAAATCCTGTAAGATAGAAGAATAGATTTGTAATCTCTTCTGCTTCGTATAGGCGGGAGATATGCCTTGCCGTTGTCCATAGAGTTTGATTGAGTATCTTTCATCGAATGCCTTTTTTCCTTTTGACTTAAAGACCCGGTGCATTTGAACCATGAATCTTCTTCGTCGGTGTTTATCAATCTTATATTCATCTGGTATTATGAATTTCTTTGCCCTAACGAATTTACCCTTAAACCAGAATTTAGTAGCTCCCCTTTTTAAGAGTTTACCATTCATGTCGGATAATTCTCTAATACCTTGTTGCAAGAGTTTCCTTCCAGATATAATATGAATATATTGTAGGACATCTACCCCATATAAGTAAACCAGGGTAACCTTTACATGGTGTCTAGTAAAGTATGGTATACCAGTTAGATGTTTCCGATATAATTTCTTCTCGGTGATAATCTTATTGGTTGTATCTGGTCGCCATGTCCATATATAATATCTATCTGGAAGAATAGGCCCAATATTACTTTCCTTTAGCTTTACCATTGATATTCCTCTTTGCCATCCTATACCAAAGATTAATAGATTTCTCGTTTGCTTCAGGGAACTTCTTTTTCATCCTTCGAATAATTCTATCGATATCAAACCCCTTTGCAGTTAATTCCCATACATAGGATTTCTTAGTACCCTTGATGAGATTAAATTCATCCCTTTCTCTGGGTGGCTTTTTCTCTCTTGGCTTCTTTATCCCGGGAACCCGTTTAGTTCTTCTTTGCCCGTTTTCCCCTTCCTCTCCGAGAAACCCAAGCCTTAATCGTGAATTCCTTAATGGGTCATCCTTCGAATAACCAATCGTTTCCAATTGTTTATCCATCCAATCATCGTACTTATCAATTAAGGATTTATCTGGTCTCTCTTCTGAACTTTGAATGTAATGTAATAAATCAAATACTCCAGCAGAGCAGGCATCTGGAAAAGGCATACCCAGTATAATGGCTTTCCTTTTCAAATCCTTGTAAGTCATGTTTCTCCCGGATGCTCCGAGAAAATTGGATTTCTCTTTGGATGGAGCTTTCAGGTCTTTTCTTTTCTTTTTTGCCATATCTATAATATTTTTAAGTATTCATTAAATTGTATGCAAATATAAAAATAATATTTTAAATAAAAATACATTCTTACTTATTTCTTATAAAAATCCGAGGTTTTTGCCCGGTCCACAGCAGTGGATTTGGGTTTCTTCGGTTTTTTATGTGTGTGGATATTATAGGCCATATCCAATTTCTTGATATTGAATTCTATGTTATTCACAGAATTATAGTTCAATGCTTTTTCCACACAGCATCTGTACTCAGGCCAGAATTTTTGTCCCAGTTTTACAGACTCGGTTTTAATCATAAACTTAGATACCATGAAACCAAAAGTATCGGCATCATCCCGAGTTTCGAACACATACATATAGAATCTACTAAATTCATCGATTACCTCTTGCAATGGTCTTACTGGCAATAATAAGTAACCATCTGTGTATAGTTCTTCGGATATTAAGGCTACCCAGTATTTCTTTTTGCCGGGTTTTACCTTATACCTAAATCTCTCTCTGAGTTTAGTGTGCATCCAATCTGGTACCCTATTAAGTAGGTATTTGATGTATATCTTATCCTTCTTATTCGAACGTCTTTTAAACGCAGAAGGCTGTTGTAGCATCCTTGGTAGTATTCTAAAATTATTCCATCTATCAAATTCAAGAATTAATCTTAGAGTATCTTTATCCCATTCATCTTCTGACTCTTTCAACCGTTTCATATTTCTCTCGATGTTCTTGGTATTTACCTTCGGGAGTAATTGGGCAGAGTCTCCGGTATATAGGCTTGCTTCTTTCCTTTTTAACCGTTTCTCTAAACATCCTTCCATGTAATCTTGAAAGTTTCTTTCACAAGGACAGTCTGGTCGAAAGATAGAAGTGTGTTTCTCAAAAAAATCCGAGAACAGCCTAAAGAATTTCTCTGACCTTTCTCGGATTTCAAGATACTTGTAATGAGACAACTTTAAAATTTCACCAGCTTCCCATGAAGACTTACTTTCTGATAGTTGAAGGAATAAAGATTGTTGTTCTTTGTCTATTAAACAACTCCATGCTTTCTTTTGAGCTTCATTCATAACACTATCGTCTAAAATTAATTAAATTATCTATCGCTTCACTGGTAATCTGATTTGGGTCAAAATCTCCCTGATTAGCATAAAGCTTATCTGGATCATGGTTATAGTAAACACTGTAGATTACATTATCGAATGGCAACCATACCTCCATTCTTCCCATCTCTGGGTATATAAGTACTTTTACCCTCTTACATAAATGATCAACTTCTAATACAGTAGCATCTATCCCCTCATAAGGATACCCACGTAGTACTAAGTAATCCCCAGAGTTTACTTTGACTAAATCTTCAACTGAAAACCTTTTGTTCTCTTTAGAGAGTCTTCTAAATCTCCTTACTTCCTTTCTGCTTGCAGTAGCCACCAATGAAAAATCATCAAAGTCTTCGCCATTATCGATTCTAACTTTCTTTTTCCTTTGGTGCATTGTCTCTGTATTCCTCAACCAAGTTCTGATACCAGATATATTCCTTCGTAATTTGTTGAGAAAGGGTCTAGAGAATGCAAGTTCAGTTGGCATCTTCATAAAACCATAGTTGAATAATACTGGTACTTCTTCAAATATCATCTTACCTTTTATGGTTTTCTTCAATACACTTACTGTAGGGATAATCGCCTTAAGTTGGTCATACCCCTTTTCCTTGAGTTCTTGATTAATCCTATCGGAGTACTTTCTTTCGATATAAAAGATGCAATACGAATATGGGGTACGTTTCTTCATGGCTTAGGAGTTTTTAAGAATTAATTTTGCTTGCTTATGAATTAACTTATATGGAGTTCTTAATACTTCACTAGCCATAAATACCATAAGAGTATTTCCAGGTACTTGTATATACATTACCCTATCAACGTATTGGGCAATTAAATCTCCCAACTTGATACCTACAACAAAAAAGAATTCCTCTGCAGGCATAGAGTTATATCTCATACAAAGAATAGGCACCTTATTACCTCTCTTTGCATCTTTAGAAGCTTGTTCCCAGAATTTGAGTATATCACAACCTTTGTTACCAAGCAGTATATGTTCAAACTTAATCTCTTTATAATTTTTACACTCAACAGATATCTTACATCTATGAGCATGTCTTTCATCGGTACAGGTAAGGTCTGAAGTAGAATCCTTATTCGAATGCCAAGCTCCTGAGCCTGCCCGATTTCTTTCAAACTTAAACCCGGTCCACTTTGTAAAAAACCCAGCTATTTTCCTTTCAAACTTATTGCCTTTTTTCTTACTGTTCATGATAAATACCTTTTAATCGTAGTATGAGATACTGAATACTTTCTGCCTAATTCTCTTAAAGACATATAATTACCAGTTTCCCATTCTTTACGTATAAATTCACTATCTAATTTGGTTTTTCTGGGTATTCCTTTTAAAGACCTACCCTCCAACACCATTTGCTGAGAATTCTCTTTATGAGTTCCCCAATAAAGATTCTTATAATGATTATTCGTTCTAAGGTTATCCTTATGACATACACAGGGTTTATTATCTTGGTTGGGTATGTAAACCATAGCTACTAACCTATTAATCCTAAAGTGTTTCTTCTTTTTAGAGTTATGTAACTTTACTACATAATAGCCTTTAGAATCTAACCCGAGTTTCTTTTTTCTCCAAGTCCCGGATAATCTAGAATATAGGATACCCCGTTTAGAAATATAATATCCGGGGTACCCATCAATGTTATAGGTTTTCATTTTTCCTTGGTGTTGTATATACCATTATAGTAATTGGTACCTACTAAGGCCGTTGGTTTTTTCCACTTGCAGGATTTTCGTATTACCAAGAGGAAGTGAGTCTAAATGAGTAATTAAGAATAGGGTTTTATCTTTGAATATATGTCTTATCAGGGAAGTTACAACCTCAACGTTATCTGAACTCAAAGATTCAAATACCTCATCTAAGAAAGCAAGATTTATACCTTTAGATGCAGTAAGAGCTTCATTCATTGCAAAAGCCATTGCCACATTAACTAATTGTTTTTCTCCACCGCTAAGTTCATCATAATCAATGATTTGCCCATCTCTTTCAATAAGAGTAACAAATTCTTTTCTAGCAGTTCCTAAATCGATATTAAACTCTATCCTAAAACCTAATACCTCTGCATACTTATCCAAGCATTTGTTTAAGAACTCAAGTGATGAATCAAATAAATATGCCTTGATTCCGTTATTTCCCAATGGGTCATTGATTAACCAATTGTAATTCTCTAACTCTGCTTCTTTGTTATGAAAGTCTTCATCAACCTTCCGTAAATTTTTCCTAATCTCTCTAAGCTTTTGTTTATACTTGGGAGACATGACTTTAAGTTTCTCTGCTTTGAGTTTAGATAAATCCTCATCAACAGTAGCAATGTCAGAAGCAATATCATCACATTCAGATTTTAGTTTCCTATACTTATCATTAACACTACTTAATTCCTCTAACCTCTCTAAAGCCTCTTGATACTCTTTATCATATTTGTCAAGGTCAGAGAATGACTTATATATTGATTTAGCATCTCGCAATGCACGTTTGTAGTGGCCAGCTTCTAACTGTATTACTAACTCTTTAATTACCTTCTTAAGAGGTACATTAGATAAACTCTTAGCATCTTTTATCTTACCTCTTAAGTCCAAGATTACCTTATTCTGTTTCTTAATCTTTATCTGAATAGAAGCATCTACTTCATCCTTAATCTGTTTCTGTTTCTGTATAAGTAACGAAGTTAGCTTTTCTCTATCTTGCTTTAGTTCTCTCCGTTCTTCTTTTATACGTTTCTTAAAAGACTTTTCCCTGTCACGTAAATCAAAGTAAGCCTCTTTGTTAACCTCTAATTCCCTTTTAAGAATTTGAGATTGGTGTTCTACCTCGTTTATCTGGGCAATTACATTATTCTTATCCTGCAATGCAATGCCTTTGGCAAGGTTTAAGAATTCTAAGTCAAATACTTCTTCGAATATCTTTTTCTTATCCGAATTAGATTCTTGTATAAGTCGTTTGATACCTTGTCCGAACATGATTGAATTCATGAACAGTGTATATGATAACCCTATTTCTCTATTTATTACGTCCTGGATTTTACCTTTCCCTTTTACATCGATAGTATCACCATCCTTGATAATGATAAGCCTATCTTTCCCTTTAGACCCATCATCAAGTAAACCGTCATACTTCTGACAACGTATTACTTTATATGTATGAGAATCTTTTTGAAAGTATACCTGGACTTTGGTACCTTGGTATTCTTTGGGTCTTATCTGTTTCCAGGTGTTTACCTCAGATACACCCTTTAGGTTTTTCCCATATATTGCCCATACCAATGCAGATAAGATAGTTGACTTACCTTTCCCATTTGGTGCCTTGATTAGCATGGTACAAGTGGGGTTTAATTGTAAGTGTAGGGATTCTATTGAACAAAAACCCTCTACATCCATATTTAGGAATGTTAACATGATTCAGCCTTTTTAAGTGTTTCGATTAATAGATTAGTTTTTACCTCATCTTTAATGCCTTTCTCTTTTAGGTATCTCTTTGCTAGAGTTTTCTTAGAAAGTTGCTTAGTAATCTTATGTTTGTTATTAACTGGAGTACTAGCTTTTTGAGGAATTATGGTATAATAATTGCCATCATCCTTGATATCTTCTTCGGATTCTACATCCTTGAATTTTGGGAAACCTTTCAGAGGTACAAACTCCATGGATAGGTCTTCATATATTTTCCAATACCCAAGTTTGCAATTCTTATCTGTTCTTCTCTGTTGGTTAGGAGCCCCAATCATATAAACCTTTTTCCCAAGCCTTTGAGGTTTATGTATATGTCCACATAATACCAAGTCAAACCTATTCAGGGTATTCAGATTTAGGTTCTCTACAGAATCTATTTCCCTACCATCGGTATCCTTTGCTCCCGGGTAATCCGTATGAAGAAGAAGTATATGCTTTTTACTCTTATCTAATTTGAGTTCTGAAAGATACTTACTTATTCCGATATTATTATCAATATATGGAACCCCATGCACTTCTATTTCTTTGTGATATCCGGATAGTATACGAGTAGTGTAGTCTATTATCTCTATACCATATCTTTCTACTGTATACAACCAACTGTAGGGTGGATTACCCACTCTACTTACCTTCTTAATATCATGGTTGCCCGATATAGCATATATCCAAAGACCTCCCAATTTATTGAGCTCATTATAAACTATCTCTGAAAGGTCTTGGTCCATAGTCTCTGCCTTATGAAATAGGTCTCCACAGAATAGAGCAGGACAATTGTACTCTTTACATACTTTCTGTATAATCGACAAAACCCTGAACGAATTCAGGGTCCTGTGGTTATTGTCATTGAACTTAGCCCAGAGATTTATGTGTAAATCTGAGAAAGCTACTGCAATTACATCTTTCATAATAAATGTCCTTTTATCTGACTGAGTCTGGTATTCAAATCCAATTGAGGTATAACCAAAGTTGGTATTTCCCAATCTGCAAGAAGTTCTCCCATCATTCCTGATATATGTACTTGATAATACCGATTAGTGATTCTTTTATGATTATCTTCCATATTCCAATCCTTATAAGTTGACATGCTTAATGGAAGGTATATTGCTAAGTCACATTGACTTCTCATAAGAGTTCCACATTTACAGAAAAAATCTTCTAATTCGCATTCAGGGAGATGTCTATCTTGTTTATACCAAAAGTAAGCAGCTAAATCTGCATAACTACGGTCTGTAACAAATGTTTCCTTATCCCTGAACAATCTATTTCTCAAAGTTAACAGTTGATAATCTGATTGTTGTAAACTCTTCGAACCAAGAGATAATAACTCTGAGTGAGTTATATCTTTAGTAGCGGGGAGTAAATCACTCATACTACCAGAGATAAAAGGAATCCCACAAATCTCTTCTACTGCTTTTGCCAATGTAGTTTTCCCTATACCTGAGGGACCTACAAACATTATTCGTTTTGGTTTAATCCATTCCATCTTGTAATTCTTTAAAGGGTTTTATAAATTCATTTGTCAAGAATGATGCTAAAGAGTATTCGATACAAATAGCTTTGAACTTTTCGTATTTGAACTTCTTCTTTATTTTGATAGGTAACTTGTCAAGAGGATTATGACCCACAAAGTAGAATAGGTCAATCAATTGCCTATTTCTTTCCCATATCTCTAAGTACTTTTCTCGATTACCCTCATCCTCTAAGAACTTATGTATAGTTCCCTCATCAAGTATCTTCCTTGCTTTTACTGGCCCAATACCTGGGAACCCTGGAATATCATCGGATGTATCCCCAACCATGGCAAGGTATGATACAGTTTCATGTGAATGATAACCAAATAGTTTTTTGCAATTCTCCATCCGAATCATCTCGTCCTTCCTTGGGTTGTATATCCGAAGGTTATTACTTAGCAACTGGTTAAAATCCTTGTCTGATGATATAAGTATCATCTTATCGGATTGGAATTTTTTAATTGCAAGGTATGCTAAGAAATCATCTCCTTCATATACTGTAGATTTTCTTTTATCGAATATATAATTAATTCTTAGCATACCCAATAACTTCATGATAATTACCTTTTGACTTTGCAATGATTCGTAGTCTACAGATATATTCTTTCTGTGTCCCTTATAATTGGGTAACAGCTCCATTCTCAAAGGTGAATGCCCATTATCGAATGATATATAAACATCATCTGGTTCAAACCTTGTAAGGTACATATGTAATGATTTAAAAAATCCGAATATTGCCCCACTGGGTTTACCATCAGTACTCTTAAGTTTTTCGAACTTATGAAAGGATTGATGGAGAATATTCTCCCCATCAATCAATAATATTGTTTTCTTACTCATCGTCTTCCTCCTCGTCTTCTGATTCATTAAATGATTCATATTCTACTCCATCTACTGGATAATAATTAGTAGTCAGAGCTTCTAACTTCTTTCTAGTAGTACCGATGGTATTAATATCAGCTTTACGAAGTAACTTACGACGAAGGTCATCATCTTCCTCAAGAAGCTTTTGGAATTTCTCTTCTCCTCTTGCAAGGGTTTTACCTTTAAACTTATAAACCCCACCTGAGGATTTTTTGATAATGTCGTTCTCTACTAAGACGTCTTCGAGTCCGAAGCATCTATCAAAGCCGACTTCATGGAATTTAGGATTGAAGTATACCGGGCATTTAGAGATCGTTGGTCTTGGAGGAGCCACTTTATTCTTAATAAGTCGAATAGTAACGAGTTTGCCTGCTTTTCGTTCTTTACCTTTTTGCTTAACAGTAATGCTTCTACCAGAATAGAACGCAGCCCGGATTGAAGCATAAAACTTGAGTGCTGCTCCTCCAGTAGTGGTTGTATTATCTTTTCCAAATCCGACATTGAGTGCTGTTCTTAATTGGTTAATGTATATTTGACAAATTCCGAGTTTGTAGAAAAGTTCACTCCTGATACGGAAGTATTTATAAAGAGCCTTTGCTCTACCTCCCATCTCTGCTTTACCCTCTGCCATTTTAGCATCTATGTTATCTGCACAGTCCATAGCAGCAATAGAATCGATTACTAAGAGTATCGGTTCATTATTAGTTAACTGAGAACGAAGGTATATTGCTAAGTCTGCTACTGCATCCGATACGTACTCTATACGGGTATCATTAATGCAAGTTACCTTAGTTGGGTCTACACCATTAATCTCTGCCCAGGAATTCATCCAAGATTGTTCGGCATCTACCCATATTACGTGTCCACCAAGTTGAATTGTAGAATATGCAAAGTTGTATGCAATAAGAGACTTACCTGAAGATTCTTCTCCAGCAATTTCAATGGATTTTCCCCAGGGTATGCCCCCTCCGAATAAATAGTTGAGAGCAAAGAATGTTGAAGGTAACCATAAACCTGTTTCCTTAGTTTCTGATGCTACCTTAATCATCCCACCATATTTTTTCAATATCTCATTTTTGGTTGGTACTTTTAAACCTACTTTTGTTTTCTTTGCCATCTTAAATACCTCCTTTGTTTTTCAAAATACGAATTGCATCACGTAGTACTTCTTTTTCTTCGTCGTCGTAATTCATAAGAGAACTTTTATCGAAAACGAATTCCATAAGATTATAACCCAAAAATGGTACTTCAGTCTTCTTTCCATTTGGGAGCTCTACCTTATTATACATCCATGATAATACCATATCGGCCATTATTGGGTCTATCAATTTTAACACCAATACGGGATTTTCATAAGCCATGGTATTATTTGTTAACCTTGCTTGCCTATAACCTTCCTGTACTCTCTCATGATATTCTCTTGCTTTAGCATAATCAAAATCTTTTCCTAAACCAAGTTCTTCACAAAATTTCCCTATTACATAGGACTTATCTTCATCGGATAATTTTTCCCATTGTTCTTTATCTACCATAATGTATTCTGTTTAAACTAAAGAAGGTGATAACAGAACGAATCTAATTACCACCTTCGAATGAAACCATATTTACTAACCCTTAAATATCCGACTTATATTTTTTCTTCTTTTTCTTGGGTTCATCATCTTCCATGTAATGGTCTTTGTGAATACCCTTTTTCTTTTTCTTCTTTTTAGGTTCGTCATCTTCAGAGTCATGGTCCTCGTTGAGATACTGTGCAAGTAGTTTCTCAAGTTCATCATAATCTTTTATCTGAGAACGAACGATGTTTTCCAAGTCTACGTTACCTTGGTATTTCTTATCCAACTTAGTTGGTTTGCAAGCACGGGCAGAATAGGTAGTGTCTAACTTACCTGAACCAGAACGGATGATTTTAATATCGTATCCAGTTCTTGGGTCTGTCATATCACCAGCCTCATCCTCATCAAGGTAAAGGTCAATTATATCCTGATATACTGAGCGAGGTACTAAAACTCCCTTATCTTTCCCGTCGTAATCGAATTTAGTACCCTTTTCATCAGCATATACTGGTCCACCAATAACGTACCTTCTTCTTGGTACAAGGTTCTTTGCAAGTTCCTTGTCATCCTCATCTTTGGAATTTTTCAGTTCTTGATACTTTTCCATAAATGGGCAAGGCTCATCGAAAGTAGCAGGAGATATAACTCCACCCAAATTACCTCCCAGATAGAATTGGATAATCTCTATACCCAATTCTTGGTCATCACCTGGGGATTTAATTCTCATGCGTAATGTACCTTCTTTGGGATATACCAATCCATTACCGTTTCCCTTAGACTCTAGCTGTTTTTTTCTAGCTAGCATCTTTTCCTTAGTAGAAAGTCCTTCTGAAGATACTTTCTTTTTCTTTTTGTCCTTGTCTTTTATCATAATATTAATTTTGATTGTTCGGTTCTGAGTATACTATCTCATTCATAGACAGTACCGTAAGATTGTTCTTCTCCAAAAGTTGTTGCAATGCAGGAGATAATTCATCGGTTGGGAATTCAAGTTCCTTGCCTGCATACAAACCATAGGTAACGATATTACCAATCTTTACCAAATCCCGGTAGGTTTTGTATTCCTCTGTGATTTCCCCACTCTTTACTACCACGCCCTTACGAGGTACTCCCTCTTTTACTTGTTCCGGAATGATAAGCCCAGATTTAGTTTGGTTTACTTCTTTCGGTGATAGGATAAGTACCCGATTTTCGGTTGGGCATCCCGGTAATTCTTGATTGAATTTCTCAGCTACAAGAGTTGAGATAAATGACATTGAATAATTCATATTCTAATACTGTTTTTAAAAGTTAGTAATTGTTTATAGTTCAATAGGTTATCCCTTTCTAAGGTTTGCATTAATAGTTCTTAGTATATTTTCGCGTGATTCATAAGCTCTACATATACTGATGAACTTATTTGCTTTCTCTACTGCTTTAAGATATCTTTCGCATATAGAGGCATACTTCTTATTAAGATTTGCCTTATGAGATACGTAATCGTTATTCCATCTCTCATTAGCATCCTTATAATATATCCAAGCTTGGGAATAGGCTTCTTCCTTTTCCCTTGCTAGTAAGTCCCTTTCCCTTATATACTTATCTCTCAGTGAGCATAAGATATAATAACTAGAGGGAGAATCTCGTAGCTGAGAATTGATAATATTCTCATTGATAGATAATTCCTTTTGTATATCTATCTCGATTGATTTACCCTCAAATTTCACCTTCAGTTTCTTCAGTTCTATCTTCATGGACTTTCAGTAGGTTTTTAAAATCTTCTTTACTGTATTTGCCTTCTTGAATTGCCTTTGATACTTGAGCGAATGCTGCAAAGTAGGCCCTATCTAAACCGGGTAAGTGTAGGAGAGATTCATATTTACCTATTATATCAACTAAAGCTTTAAACCTTAAGTCGCATAGTTCATCTGAACCACCCCTATCTACCAATACAAGAAACGTAACCCAGTATATATGAACAGCATCTTCGTAAGCTAACTTGGCTTCATCATCGTTACCCATTACGTTAAATGCCAAGTCCTCTAATATTTTTAGATTGCCTTGCAATTGACCTATTTGTTCTTTTACTCGATTGAATAACATTTTATCCCTACCTGCTAACTTTAAGTTAGCTTTTGCCAGATAATCGAATAGCCCATCTATTGAATATACCAAGCATGCCGATATCATATATGTTAGGGATGATAATCTGTTGGCATCTAGCCTTGCTTTTTCCGCATTCGTCATAGTCTCATAATTTTATATTATTTATGTAGACATAGTATCCTCTTTCCTCAAGTTGGTAGTTGTTTTTGCTGAATCTGAATGCTTTAAGCTAATTTTACAATTTGGGCAATGTACTACTCTAAAGATACTATTGTCAGCAACATTATATACTCGTTCTGTTTCACTAGTATCATATTCAAATTCGCAATCACAGCAAGGACATTTAGCTCGCCATACCGTGGGCCCGTTCAAAATCTTTTTCATACTTCTTTATTTGTTTGTTAAACCTTTCCTTGAATTGCTTGGTGTGAATATGCTTATACTTCTTATGTTCTTTCATATATTCCTCAACTGAGAAATCTGGTTGAAGCATCTTGTTATAATCATACCCAGGAATAAAGGGTAATTCCTCTGCCATTGACCTACCAATAGTAAAGTCCATATCCATATCTACATCATCTACTTGGAAACCAAAGTATTTCTTTGTACTTGGATTACGTAGAATATTCCAGATAGTATATACTGTCCAGGTGTTTATATCTTGTGGCTTAGAATACATATAAACCGCATCATGAACTGTACAAGCTTCTTTCATCATGGGCAATTTGCCTTGTCTCATTAACCAGTATACAAGAATTGCTCCAAAGTTTGTCATATTTGCTGCAGCACCCTGACATGGGAAATTCAAACCTAATCGGATAGCATAAGCAACTTCTTGTTTATCGTTAGAATATATCTGAGGTAATCTTCTCTTAGTTCCGAATAATTGGGTGTAATAACCATTCTTACGTAAGAACTTCTCTTGCTTCTCTTTGAACTTAAGTATCTTTGGGTGTTTCTTAAAGAATTCATCCATTTCCTTACGAGCTTCTTCTTTCGAAACTATAATACCAGCTTTTGGGTCAGATAATTTAACTGCTAGAAGAGCATCACCAATACCATAGATAAGTCCAAAAGCAATTTGTTTAGCTTGCTTTCTCCTTACCTTCCATAACTTATGGTCTGGGTGTGATTCATCCTCATATATTTTAGAAGCTTCCTCAATGGGTACTCCATACTTTGCTGCTGCTATACCAAGGTGAGGATCTACTCCCTTGGCAAATGCTTCAAGATAAGTTTCATCACCAGATAAGTGAGCCATCATTCTTAACTCTGCTTGGGAGTAGTCGAATGCCATGTATAAATATCCGGGAGGAGCAACTAATTGTTTTTTGATATTGGGGTCTACAGATGTCTTTGGTATCTGCTGCATGTTTGGGTCTGCAGAACTAAACCTATTAGAGTCAGTACCATGTATATTATATCTACCATGTAATCGAGAGTCATCTTGTACTTTCTCCCACCATCCGTAAATATAAGTCTTATACATTTTCTCTAACCCTCTAAGTTCCAATAACTTGTCAAGGAATATTGCTTTTGGTGATTCTGGGTTTTCTACCTTAAGCCTGAGATTAGTTAAAGTTTCCTCATCCGTACTGGGTTTACCAGATTCATTATCCTTGATTACCTCAAAATTAAACCCATGCTTTGAATACATGAGTGCAGGCAAATCAACTGGACTACCAAGGTTAATTGGTCTTATCAAATCCTGTTCCTTTTTAGTTGTAAATATACCTGCCTTGATATTAGATATCTTCTGTTCCCTTGATGCAATCTTTCGTTTGTCTTTTGGGTCATTATAATCTAACTCTTCAAGTTCTGCTTGGATAGCTTCTATGTACTTATCAATCTTAGCCTGGTTAAATCTCTTTTCGAATTTCTTAACTCTTGGCAAGTCATATATTGCTTGTCTAGCAGCATCAATCTTTGGTTTATATTCTTCCAGAAGCTTTTTATTGAACTCAGTATCTACATATAATCCTTCTTTCTCTACGGAAGTAAGTACTCGAGAATTACACATAAATAAATTACGAAATACTGAATACATTCCCAAGTCAATTAACTTCTTCTCAAAGAAGAGCATTAATCTCAAAGTATAATCAGTATCTTGACATCCATAATGGCAAAGTGGGTCTAATTCTTTTTTATCCCAGGGTATCTTATCGAAAGCATCCTGCTTTTCATAATTACCATATTCTGGCAAATACCTTCTTACCATTGATTTTAGGTCATGTGGTTTTTCTTCATTGAGTACGTATTTTGCAAGCATACCATCTAAGCAAGTACCCCTATAGAATATCTTATACTTCTGGTTTACCTGGTCGTCAAATTTCCAGTTCCATGCAACCTTAGTTATCTCATAATTCTCAATTACTTCTTCCCCAAATTTCCTTAACATCTTTTTCCAATTCCAACCTGGTGAAGTATAAGCTTTTGTTTCGAAATGGTCTAAAGGGATGGAAGCACCAAACCCAGGCATCCAAGATACAGAGAGAATTGTAGGTTTAAAACTCTTATTATAAATAGGTTCTGCATTTGTTTCATAGTCACAGCAAGCATAACCAGTTGCTATACAACAAGCAATAAGTCGTTTGAGTTCTTTCTTGTTTCTTATTATCTTATATCTTGTCTCCATAATTATAAATAGAAAAAGGGACATACCTACCAGTAGCAGATACATCCCTCTTAATTAGTATTTATCTTGTAAGTCTTCCAGATTAGATGCTAATGCTAACCAATCTTTCTTATAAGCATGAAGAGAATCAATGGTATGATACAAGTAGCCAGGTTTAACTCCAACCTCTTTAGCTACATATTCCATAAGTTTCCATGCAAGGTATACGTCATTACCAAAGTGAGTAACAAAATCTGAACTCCTTTGATGATAGCAAATATGTAATACCTTCTCTCCTTTACCATTCTGACGGATAAGGAAGTCATAATACATAGAGCAGGGTATACGTCTACTACCATCATACCAATCGGTATCTAATCCGTCCATATCACCATTGAATATTGGTAATACTGCTTTACGAGTGTCATTATCGTCCTTCAATAATCTTATCAATGGTTTAATAACATGGATGATTCTCTCATTATAGGTATAATCAAATTTACCATTTACCAAGAACTGTTCCCATAAATCTTTTCTTAATTCCCAAGCTTTACCTGGATTAATTATATCAGAGGTATCAACCCTTTCTTGGAACTCAGCATCTGCCCATTCTCTTGAATGAGAGAATACGAATAACCATACTGGGTCTCCCAAGGATGTCAAGCAATATTGTTGGCAAATTACTTCCTTGGTTATAAAGTCATCATTACCCTCAATGACTTTATTCTGATAGGTCTTTGGTTTTACAGTTTGACCATAACTGTTGAGCTCTCTGCCCAATTCGGACATTAGCTCGAATGAATTACTGAATATTCTCATTGTTCTTCTGTTTTAAGAGTTTCTTCTTATATGCTTTTCTCTGAGAGTAAGAGATTACATTCTCTGGGTACTCAATATCTTCATACTCGAGAAGTAATTCTTTTGCTTTCATTGATTTATATGTTTCCTCATATAAGTCTGGTCTGAGTACTTTGAAACTTCTAAAAAATACCTTGAAAGATGAGAAGTCTTTCTCTTGGCCATTCTTAAATTTCTTCCATATCTCTTTTACCCTTTTATTCCAAGCATTCTCTTCTGCCCCTTTGAGTACTTTCTTCAAGGGTTTATGAGTATGATACATCAAGAGGGTCTCTACATTCCCGTACATCTGTGTCGCAAATAGGTTGATTTGTACTGACTGGTCTGGCCCATACACATATTCTGCCATCCGTTGAATCAATAGGAAGTCGAATATCAACCGCTTGGTAATTTCCGAAGCCCTGATTACCATTGTAATAACTGGTATGTCTTCCCCAAACCTTTTCGAAAATGTTGCAGCTATCAAACATTGTTTTCCATTATCATGATGATTATTAAACATATAGGTTATATTGTAATTCTGATTGTACTTATTTCTCAGTACTCTCAGTTTACTACGCAACAAGTCAAGCTTATTAAAATCTATGTAGTTATTCAATAAGCTAGTCCACTTAGTTTCTTTGTAATTGAAACACCTACCATAATCAAATTCGGGGTCTACCCAAGCCTTTCGTATTTTAATAAATACGTTATATACTACGGCTACCCCAGAATTTGCTATTGCCCCTTTCTCAAAGAGAGCTGGGTCTAATCGAAGGAATCCTTCATTTAGTTTTTCCCATGCTTCTTGAGATGTGGCGAATTCTAACGAATGGAGGGACTCCTCCGCATTAAGCTGAAGCCCCTCTAATTTCTTATTCCATCCACTCATATCAATAATTGGTATTCTGTCTCCAGAGATTTAACCTTTGTTTCTTATAGAATAACCTAAATAGGTTTTCATCTGTAAACCCATTCAATGCAAGGAATCCCATATACAAGTAGAATGATTTTACCAAAGCCTCCTGATAATCTAATTCCTTAGTCATCACTTGAGTTTGTTTCCAAGGCCTTGACTTTAATAGGTTTCTGGCCTTGTTCAATTCGTATATAACATCGAACAAGTGTAATTTCTCATCCTCATGTAGTACTTCGTTCAGATTATGGAATCCTGGTGTATATTGTATCACTGATTCATAATTCGGAGTATGAGATGGGTGAATTACACAGTACCCAATCCTTTGCCCAGGATATTCGCTCTCTCCTGAAATTAATATTTCCTTAACTCCAATGGCCATTACATCAAACAAGCTCTTTGCATTCTTATAGCTAAGAATATCTTCAGGAAGAATATTTGAATAAGCTAGAAGAGTAATATAGAAACCAATTGCATCAGCCTGTTCCTCATTTGCATTAGCTAAATGATTTAGTACTTCTTGATACTCCTCTTCGGTGAGATTATCAATATTCCAACCATATTTCTTAGTGAGTGTTACAGCAGCATCGGTTGATTCAAAACCTTCGGTGAGTTCTTCAATAACTCTACCAATAAAGTCCTTCAAAATAACTTGGCTTTTTGAGTTATTGATATCCAAAGGATATACAGGTAATTTTTCTATATTCCTATAACCTTCGAATTGCTCAATGCCAAGCTTATAAATTTCCTGGAGTATGTTTCCTTGTGATACCTCAGGTACTGCTCCTTTTATATTCCTGATATCCAAAATCTTTAATTTTTATAATAAATACTTTTAAGGTAATTACCAATCGTAGCATTACTAACTCTCAACCTTTTAGCTATATACCGATTAGTATTACCTCTTAACTTAAGTCTATCTATACGCCTAACTTTGCGTAAACTAAGAGAAGCATTTGGTGATTCTATACCAAATCTATGTACACCATACATAGGATTATCTTTACCACTTACTTTTAACCTACCCTTAGATATGGCATCCCTTACATTATCTTTCTGAGTACCCCACTTAAGATTACTTACCTTGTTATTCAAAGGGTTGTCATCCAAGTGCATTACTACTGGTAAATTATTAGGGTTAGGTATATAAGCTTCTGCTACTAATCTATGTATTTTCACATTCTTAGATAAATTACCATTACGTAATTTAGTACGTTCGTATCTCTTATGGTAAAAGGTTTTCACTGGGTGACCCTTATTATAAAGTTTACCCTCTTTAGATATATGATAACCTGGGAATCCCGGTATATTATCTTCCATAGTTATCTATCTCCTGTTGAACCAAAACCATTTGCTCCTCTACTTCCCCACATTTGAGATTCAGAATAATACTCCTCTTGTTGAATCTCCTCAGGCTCGGTAAGATATACAGGAACATGTATAAACTGTACAACCTTTTTCCCAGCTTCCAACCTAACAAGATAATTAGAGGTATTTACTATCCCAATATGTACTTCACCTACATAGGGAGAATCTACAATCTCGGCAGTAAAAATAAGACCTTGATTTGTAGAAATACCCGATTTGTTTGCAGCCATAAGCATAGATTCCCTTGGTTCAATTAATACCTTGATACCTGATGGGATTAGTATTCGGCAATGGGGTGGTATTTCTATTACCTGAATATGATTTGTGTTTAAATCACAAGCATACCGAATTTGCTGTTCGGTATTTACCGAAGTACCCATCAATTCTATGGGTGTAAGGTTAGTTGGGATGTAAAAATCTAAACCGGCATCTCCGGCATTGCCTCTTGAAGGTGAGGGAACCTCTCTTACTTTTGTAAATCTTAATTTGTTCATACGTTAATTCCTATTTTAGTTAGTAATTGTCCAAAGGTTAATCCTCTTTGAGGAATGATTCCGAGTGAATGGCAGATTCGGTTAACATCCTTTTCACCCTCCATACAAATCTCAGAGAGTACATCATTCTGTTTTACGAAATAGTTTGGGTTGTTAAGATATATCTTAAGCATTGCCCATATCATATCAAGCTTTTTCATTGCACTCTCTATAAAGTTCTCTAATACGTTTCTTAGGTACTTCGAATTTCTCAACCGTTTTTGAAATAATCTCTTTTCTGTCTTTCCCTTTTCGAATCAAGCCTCGGATGTATTTCTTGATACCAACCGTGTCTTCTAATACATCCAAATCTTTGTATTGATTTCTCTGTTCTAACTCTTTCCTTGTAACGTTCAGATTCTGGGACATCTTGAACGCACATAGCTCTGAATCCCCACATAGTTTACATTCTTTAGTTGATAAATCATACCCAATACCAAAGCATGGGTCTCCATTAGTACCAAGCTGAGATACATCCAAAGGAGTAAGTATATCCTGCTTAGATAGGTCTGGTAGTTGTTTCTTTTTCTTAGCCATTAGTCATCTATTTTTTTTTCGTTGATGTATACACTATCGAACTGTTTACCATCTATCTGTAGATAAGAAAAGCCGATATTATTAATAAATAGTTCCCTGAGTTCCTCTAATTGTTGGTATGTACCATCCTCTGAATCTTGACATACTTTGATTATCAGACCTGAGCAGAAGTATAACTGAAAGTAATAAACCGTAGTTTCTACGTTAAACCGAGTGCTCTTAATATCAGTAATCCATACCAAGTCCCTACAATTGAATACATTAGTGGGATTAGTATTTACTGGCTTAGTAAACCATTTTATTATTCTTTGTAATATCATAATGAATCTGTTAATGGGTGTTCTGTATGCCCATCCTTTTTGCAATGAGGGCAAATATAATAATCAATGAAGATACCTCGTGAATAATTTCTATTCCACTTCTTTCTATGTGCTCTCTTTTTACAGAAGTCACATTTCCAATAAGTATCAAGGTATATCGAATATCCTATTAGGAGTATTCCTATAATTATAAAGTATTTCATATCTTAATGCCTTATGTCCTTTATTCGTAATATACCTTTCCTCCTACGGAGAAAAAGTATATACTCATAGTACTTCTAGTTAACTGTTAGTAAGGCTATGGTTAGGATGTTTCTTCCATAGCGTATCTAACAATATTACTTTTAGTTCTTGTCTCTGATAATACTGCTTCCTATGTTTACCATGCCTATCTAAGTAATTGCCTGGATAGTGAAGGTCATCGAGATACACTCGAGATTTCGATTCATCGGTTCTTACCAAACGACCAAGGAACTGAATTGATTTTTCCTGGCTATCCATGGATGCAGCATTAAGTAGATACCTAAGCTTAGGAAAGTTTTTACCTCGAGCAATGATTGTAGTTGATACCAAGATATCTATCTTGCCTTCCCTAAAATCTTTCATAATTTGTTGTCTCCTTTTAGTGGGAGTATCAACATGCACATAGGCAATATTATAGGCATCGCCCAGTTTCTTTTTAAAGAATTTATATAGATTTTCACAGTGTGCAATATGCTTGCAAACTACAAGTGCAGGATATCTGCCATAGGATAAATTCCACTTTAACCGAGATAAAGCCATCTTCCTTGCTTTCTTATTTTCGGTAATGGTATCATCGTATATTTCCTTATAGGATATACAATCTGATTCCCAATTACCATACCAGGGTTTACCAGGTACCATCTTTACGATTGTTTTAGTAGAATAACCTTTTCGAATTGAATCCTTAAGTTTAAACTCAGCAAGTACATTACCAAAGAAACAACGTAGGTTCATATTCTTAACTCTATCCTTAGCAAGCTTACTCATATAAATCGTACCAGATAAACCGATACGAACTCGAGTATTAAAGAGACGAGTAATTACATTCTGATATTGCTTACTACCTCCTTGGTCAGCCTCATCAATAAGTACCATATCAATCTGAGATAATTCCTTTTGATAAAATCTCATGTTACGAGAAATAGATTGAACCATACCTATGGTGAAGTTACTCCAATTTAAAACTTTGCCTTGAACGAATGTGATATTCTCTCCCGGGAGATATTGCTTGAATTCTTCTCTAGCTTGATTCAACCAGTCAGAGTCATTAGTTATTAGCAAAGTCTTTAACTGCTTCTTATAGGATAGATATAAAGACGACATGATAAGAGTTTTACCTGCATTAACCGTATAATCTAAAACACCAATCTGAAAAGGTTTACCTCCTATGGTATTACTGATTATTGCCTTGACAGCTTTCTCTTGTTCAGGTCTTAAAATATACTTACCTATCTTCGTAACAACTTTACTGACTTTAGGTAAGGGTTGTCTCATATCTACAACTTTAGGTTTAATCCCATACTCAATACATTTCTCATATATCAAAGGAAGTAAACCTATTTTAAATTGACCAGTCTTGGTAATATAATGTATCTTACCATCCCAGTTCTGCATCCCTCTTTGCCTTGTACGTAAGTAGAAGGCATTGGGATGTCTTATTGCAAACTCTTGGTAGAGTTTCTGTGCGAACTTAAGAGGTAAGTCCAGTTCGCACATATTCCCATTCTGAATTATAATCTTACTCATTACTTAATGATTACCGTTACGCCTTTAGATTTCTCTTTACCAGAAACTTCCTTTAGTAATTTTACATGATGTTCTTCATCGGCAATCAGCTTCTCAAGGAAGTAATTCACATCATCATAATCTTTACGGTCTTCATACTGTTGGATAGCTTTCTGAATCTTTCGATAGTGAGCTATAGTTTCCATCTCTGAACTTAAAGCAATCTTCATTGCCTCTCCCCAAGTAGAACCAATCCCAATATTGGGGTTGATACTCATGGTAGAGTAATCTTCATAGGGATCTGCCTTCTGTAGAAAATCTGATATCTTATCGAGATGTCTCATTTCTACCAAACCAATACCCAACATCAGTTCTGAGATTTCATCAAACCGAGAAGATTGCTGAGTGTACATAATAATTGCACTGAGCTCAGAGAATGTAGCATTCTTCCAGATTACATAGAACAGGTTAACTATCTCATCAGGCCAAGGTTCGATATCCTTAAAATCTGGATATTCTACTGACTGATCTGAATACTTGAGGACATCAATAAAAGCATTAGCTGCATCCTCTACTCGATTACCTAAAAATTGTAAGCCTTTCATATTACTTTCTAATTTTATCCCAAAGAGAACCCTCTACTTCAGGTTCTGCTTCAAGTGATTGTTTATTTTTATTCTTATATAAATACTTGTTGTATCTTTCTATTGCTTTCTCATTATACATCTGACTGGGTTCAGGTAACCCATTGCACCATGCAAGGGATTCAAATTGAGCATCGATGAACCAAATAGAGTTCCAATCTCTTTCTCCCATAAGTTTACCTAACCTCATGAAGTGTACATACTTCTCTGGTTGGTTTTCATAGGATTCATAAATACCAGTAGCATTAGCTATCTTCTTAATAAAGTAATCATGAATATCCTTAGTATAACCTGGGTCATTGTCTTCGGCTAATTCCATTTCAGCACTTACTTGATTGGTAATGTTGTCCTGCATGGATATTAACCTCTGCATTAGGTTCCGATAATCGGTCATTCTCTTTAACCCAATCTCTATGTATTTGATAAATCCTTCTCGGGTATCAAATTTAAAATCTTCACAGAAGGTATTACATATCTCTGCAAGCTTTTTACAATTTGCCCATTCTCGAGAATTACTTTCGTTTATTTTACGAACTCCCCTATGCTTTAACTTTATACGAGTTGCATATAAAATATCAGCAACAAGGGCAGCATCTCCTTTAGATGCTAGTAATATGTTCTTAACTCGCTTAGTATTCTTATTGTTAGAAACTAAAACTGCTCTATGATTTATTGCCTCTTTACGTGCAATAACAAAAAAAGCCTCAACTGGGAAGTTATTTACCTCTAAGGTATTTAGTATTTCCTCGAATTGAGACTTTGTAATGTGAATGCTTGGTTCCCTCATTTCTTCTTATATTCTATTAAAGTTAACAAGCTGATTATACAGAATAGTGACCAGATACCTATACCAATATAACCTAAGGTTCCATAACCATCTAACCACCATATAACTACAAATATTACGATAATTGCCAATACTACTAATACAATTCTACTGGCATTATGAAGCCAAAGTTTTATAAATCCTTTCATATTCTTATATATTTATATAATATAATTTATATATTTATATAATATAATAGGAACTCCCTAATCCAATGAGTTTCTGAGTTTCACAAGTTCTTGATAACTTTGGTACCTGGTATTATAAATCAACTTTAGAGTTTCTTTCTTACCCAAGTCGTTTACATCTTTACCGTCTGGTAAAAACACCACCTTGACTTTTTTGTAGTTAATAAGCTTGAGACCCAAGTTGATGGCATATTGCTTGGCATCTGGGTCCAACAGTATAATAAATCTTTCGCATTGGGATTTAAGTAACTCATTGACTTGGTAGGCACTAATAGCTTTACCCATTGTGGCAATGCCTCTATCCCCCATTGTGAGAGCATTAAGTGCTCCCTCGCATATGAATACCGACCTATACATCTCCAATGCGTCATGATTAAATATGATGAATTGCTTTCCAAGACCCGTGATATCTTTGTCAGGGTTGTTATATCGTGGTCCCTTACCAATGACGTTACGGGCATTGTAGTATTTAAGTTGTCCTTTATAATAGAACGGGATAATGAGATATCCATAGAATGGTTGAGTTGTGCCATAGCCAATGCCATATCTCGAAAAGCTGCCGATATCGAATCCACGCTTTTTAACATAGCCTCTGATGCTTTTCGCAAGTTGGCTTTTTCCCATTGAGATATTTCGAAACCCCTCAGGTAAATAGATTGGTTTTCCTTCGGCAAGTTCGATTTTCTCTTCCTTGAATGTAAGTTCATCAAATTGTCCATTGTTCAAAAAGTTAATTAGTTCATGGTATTCTGTAAATCCCTCTATATCCATTATCAGTTGAGCAGGAGAGGGATGAGCATTACATCGAAAACAATTAGTTCGATACATGGAAAGATTAACCCCCAACTTCTGTTCTCTCCCGCAATATGGGCAAGTTGGTATACGCATCCAGCCCCTTCTATATCTATAACCCCCCAGTCTAGAAATAAAATAATTATATAACTGGGCTTTAAATTTATTAGTGATTTTCATGTATGCCTCGGTATATTAAATCTACGTAAATAATTGTTTAGGGTAGTATGTCCAATAGAATACTTATCACATATATCTTTAACTTTCATACCATTCTGATAGTCTTTGATTACAGACGGGTAAATATCCTTAAATTTATAGTTTCCAAATCTTGGCTTACCATGAGTATTTATAATACGAGTTATAGATGAATCGGAAACCCCAAATTTCTTTTTAAGGATTGACCGGGGTTTACCAAGATTGTATTCATAAAGTAAACAATTAATACTAAATTCGTCTAGTATGTCTCTACCTCCTGGTTTAAACCTACCATCTTGAATACATTGTTGAGTATTTTCTTTATAAGTTCCCCAATATAAATTCTCTACCCGATTATTAGTCCTATTGTTATCCTTATGACATACACAAGGTTTATTTTCGGGATTGGGGATATAGGTTAATGCTACCAACCTATGAACTAAATGAGTTGAGCCATTTATCTTGACCCTTAAATACCCTTTAAATAATCTGGGCTTTAATAAGGTATTATCTTTAAATACCTTACCATCTTTTGTTACTATTATTTTCATATTCTCTTATAGCTTTCCTAATTACTCTTCGGATTTTCTTTAAATCCTCTAAATCTAAATCACTGATAGCAGTGGTTTGCCAACCATTATGGGATATTTCTAAAACTACCCCATCAGACCATCTATCTTTTTTTACTATTTCTATTTTCTTTGTTTTCATATCTTTTCTTCCCACATCTCATACAGTAATATTTTACATATCGTTTCTCATAATACTGGGCTTTTCTTCTCCCACCTTTCTTAGAAAAGATTGCCCTACGAGGTCTCTGTTTAAACTCAGCCCAATGAACAGCTACCCATTCATGATATCCAAGCTTACATTTAAATGTCTCCAGTAGTCCTTTCCCTTTTCTTAGAATCCGCATCTGGATTAGTGCTCTTCTTAAATTGTTCATCCAATTTTTTACCATATACCTCATCATATTGTTTACGTTGTTCTCTTGTAAATTCTGTACATCTTTGTCTTTCAACATCACATTTAAATAAGGCTCTACCTGAAGAAAGACCGTCCCTTTGTACTACCATCTCAACTCGAAGTATATTATCTTTTTCTTCTTGCTCGGTAGAATTAAGACCCACAATAACTTGAGCATTACGAACAATAGCAATTGAACCAGAGATATCATTTTCATCATATCTAGTAAGTCTATGCTTCTTACCTTCACGAGTAATATGATGTGCAGTCCATATGATATCAAGATGTAACTCTTCTGCCAAGTTTTGCAAATCTACATATACATTAGAAATCCTTTCGAAATCCTCTCGGTCTCCAGCTATTGAGGCAAGCTTACCTGCATAATCTACCATTAATACTCTAATATCGATGCCTTGATTACGCAATTGAACTATCCTCTCTTTTATGTAAGTTGTATTAGTAATCATTGCAGGTACCCTCTCAACCACCAATTCAACCCCAAATCTTGCAAGCTTTCTTAAATGTTTAGCTTCAAGTTTATCATACTCACCTGAGTATAATTCCTTTTTGGTTTTATTGATACTAGATTGAATAAATCTGTCCATGATTTGGTCTTTACCATTCTCGGTATCTATGTATAATACTGACTTCTTCATTCTGAGATAACCTCTTGCAAGGTTTACCATGAAAAATGTCTTCTTTGCTTTAGGTTTATCCAATATCACATTTACAGAATGTTCTGGGTAACCTCCTGCATTGGTAAGGTCATTCAATTGCCTATATGGGCAAGGTATTACGGATGGTTCAGATTGTCTTTTAAACTGTCTTTCTGTAACATCTCGTATCATATATAAGGGTTCATCCTCTTTCTTAGGTTTACTTTTCTGAAGTACCTTCTCAATCTTCCTTGAATATTCTTCATATTGTTCGAAGTTATCCAAGTCGAAGGAATCATTTAGGTTCTTCATTTCAACGTAAGTAGAGAACTGATATATCCTTTCCTTGATATATTCCGAATCAGATAAGGGAATATGATACAAATTGCTTATCAATTTTTGAATACTTGGCAAGTCATCCTTAGTTACTAAATCGACGTATGCCTTTGATTCTAGCAATTCTTTTATAACCTGCTTCAGAATATTTTCTGAAGGCATCTTGCCTTGCTTTTTAAAATACTTTGATATGCCCTCGAATATAAGAGCATGTTCTATGAGAACCAGATAACTTGATTTAACCCGACGCAGGACTAAACCACCTTCTTTATCCCTTAGAATGAACCGGAGTATCTCTAACTGGAAGTCCGGAGTAAAACTAAATTTAACTGAGTCTTTAAACTTTTTCATATCTATATTGCAATATTTATAAACTAATAGATTTTGATAGTACCGAGATAGTTCTGAGCATGTTGACAACTATCTAGAAACATACTAATCCACTACCTTAAGCTCAAGTATATTTAATATTATTATTTTATATAAGAAAAAATACTTATATTTGCATAACGAATATTTAAAAGAACATGGGAAAAAGTAAAGGAAATAATGGCTCAGAGCTTCATAGATTAAAACCTATGCAGGAATATGATGAAGCTACATTCAACAGACTTTATAAAGTCTGTAAGCCAGTAATCAGAAATCTTACCCGACAGATTGATTATAAAAGGTTTAACCTTACACCTGATATCATTCAATCTTATTTCTGGGATAAGATGCTATTTGTTTTCAACAAATACTATGGTGAATGTACTGAAGAACATCTTAAAGCAAGAATCCTTGCATCACTTAGTACATTCAAAAATAAATTGCTTCGTTCGGCATACGGAGAACAAGCAGAGTATAATCAAAGTCTCTTTAAGCTTGATGATTTATTCGATAATGATAAAGAGTTAGAGGATGATAGTGAACAAGAGAAAGCTAAATCCGAAATGCTTGATATGATGTATAAATATATGAAGGATAAACTTTCTCCCGATGCCTATCTCTTATTTGAGGTATTACTAACTCCTCCTCCTTTTATTAAAGAGAGACTTGGGGATAGTACTCGAATTACCAACATAATGCTTATAGAGTTTTTTGAAATGCCTAAGACTAATGATTCCATGAGATATATCTCAGAACTTAGACAAGATATCCAATACTGGGAAGATAGAGCTAAGGAAGAACTTAAGTATTAACACAAAAGAAAAGGGGCGTTTCCCAACGTCCCTTTCCCAACAGATTTTCAAAATCAACTATGCAAACACGATTTGTAAAGTGTCCTAATACTAATAACTAATTCAATCTATATTATGAAGTGGAATGAAGTTACTTATGATGATATCTTTTGGATATATCGTAATGTAATAGTCGGTGGTAATTTTTCGATATTCAAAGTCTCTACCGAAGTCTCTTGTAAGAAACTTTCACCAAGCAAATTCCAGCTCACTACAATAGCACCATCTTGGATTCCCTTAGTTGGAGTTCCTCTACCAAAGTCACCATTCAAACCTGTCTCTCTATTAAAGAAGGACTGAGGACGAACGTTCTCCCAGTTGTTAGCATTATCCTGCTTACCTTTAGATACACCAAGAGCATGTCTATGTTTAGGCAAATCATCCCCCTTAATCTGGATAAGAAAATTACCTTGAGTAGGTGTATAGTAATCACCCACATTCTGTAACATAGTTTCATCACCAATCTGAATACCTCCTGCTTGGTAACCAATAACTATTCTACCAGAAGCCTTGGTGTATTCTGCCCATCCTTCTGGGATTACATCAGTTTCCCAGAGGATAATAGAACCGATTGGGAGATTAGCAGTACTCAGAGACTCGGCAAATTCTTTTCTGATTGCCTCAAGTTGAGCATCAATGTATTGTTTGATGTTCAATGAATTGCCTGCTTCATCTACTACTGGGAACCCAGTATTCATTTCTTCGGTTCTCTTTATAGATTCTTTGAATGAACTATAGGTTGCAGTAGTAAAAGGTATCTCTTGGAATTTACCTTGGTAGGGTACGATTGCAAAGTTCTCATTTCGTTTTGTCATTGCATCTGTACCCTTACCATAGATACCGATAAGAACAACCGAATTCTTATTATTAGAGTAATAAGGGCAAGCACTCTCTACCATCTCTAGAAGATTGCTATAGGTCATATTATAATCGGAATATACATCACTATTGAGTATACTCGGAGTACGATTTGCCTCGGCAATCGGGTAATAGATATCGTTAGCCTTCTTGAATAAATCATAGAAGCTTTCTGAGGATTCATTCCAATAGGCTACGAAGTCTACTGGGTTATCTACTGGTTCTGAGATAGTAGTATGTACTGCAAAGAGTAATACCTCTTCGGTTGAGCCTTGAGTACCTTGAATATTTTCGACAGTAAGAGTTTGCTCATCAGAGATAAATACATATCCATCTCTTGAGATACAACCAAAGTTTACATCGGGTAATTCCCCATCTTCTGAAGCCTTTGCCATGTACCTTGCCATGATACGGTCCTTGATTACATTAGCATACTTACTCCCAGATACTCCTTGAGGAGATACCGTTAACCTACTACCATTTATGGTGGCTGAGCCGAAACCACAGAATGGCCCTAAACCAGAGGGAGCAGCAATTGCCTCTGCTGCTTCCTTTGATTTAATGATACCTTCATACTTAAAGTACGTCTTCATTATTGTTATTTTTAAAGTTATTCTTTTGTTCTGCCATATCCTTAAATGCTTCACCCAAGTCCTTGAACTTGAAGGTTAACAATTTAAAGAGAATCTTCCATATACTGTACTTCTTTTTGATACCATGTATTTCGCAGATATGCCCATATATACTATCTACTTCGAAGCAATAGCATAACACCATTACAGTTATGGATACTACGATTGGGTCCATCCCATAAGGTTCACCTATAGCCTTACCAAGTACAGCTCCCAATAAAACATAGCAGATATAATCTACTACTTTATTTAGAGTTCTTCTTCCAGCCCTAGATTTTCGAATTTCTATACCTTGAACTCTACTCGCAGATATACCAAACCATAAGTCGGATAGAATTAGTATTATTGCTAATACCATCATCCATCTCAGGTCATGGAGGATTTGAGTACATTCTCCCAATATGCCCACAGTAAATGTCTTGAATAAAGACTGAGTTGTGGTCTCAGTGATTCTATCGATTGTGTTTATCATTGTTCTATTATTTGCCAAGATTGATTACTGTAGGTTGTAATGGTGAAAGTCTTTTCCGATAGGTCATCGAAATCCCATTCCAACTTTTGAGGACTAACACTTAAGAGATCTGCATCTACTACTGTGAACTTAGTTCTCTTAGAAGTATCTGCAACTGATTCAAAGATATATTCTCCTGCTTGAGCAGTGATGAATTCATAGCCTTGTCCACCAGCATCGTAGGTATTAACCTTACCTACTTCCCTAATTCTACTATCGAAATCTGGTTTATTCGAAGTACACTTGATTAGGGTAGATACTTGTTTAACAGTACCCTTTAGTTCGGCATACTCTGGAGTACAAGATATCTCAATGATAGTTGGATAATCTTCTAGGATTACTTGGCATCTTAGAGAAGAACCATCATCAGCTACAAAGGTATAGGTACCTGCCTTGGTAAGAGTAATCTCTTCACCCAGGTTATAGGTTTCCCCAGTCTCATCACAAGTAGCAGTACCATTTACATTTACCCCATTCTTCATCTCTTCCAGTGAGAACTTACAAGCAGACTTCTCATCTACCAAAGCATATACTGCATAGGTATCATCAATCTGGTCTTCAGGTAAAGTCCAATCGGGTTCTTGCCAATGTTCATCGGTAGTATCTGAAGGAACTATCTTTAACTTATTCTGATATACTGTTGGAGAATTGCTTACAGTCCAGATAGTCCTTGCAGAGGGGTATGCTACGGATTGGAAAGTATAAGTTCCTGACCTATTAGTAGTATATACATAACCACTCTTAGCATCAAATACTTCCCCAGTCTCTATCACTCTTACTCTATAATCATCTCCATTACCTGAGATACGTTGAATACTTACTGCGGTCTTGGCTGAGCCATTGAACAAAGTAGAGGATGGTGGGTTAATACTAACTCGATAGATTGCAGTCTTACCAGAAGTTACTTCGAAGATACCTACACCTTCTTCAGTTTCTCTTTTATCAAGAGTACACCTAAACTTATAGGTACCATAACTGCTGGCAGTAAACTTATCACCATTCTTAAATAACTTAGTGTCACCTACCAACCTACAGTATAAGTCCCCGGTAAATGATTCTGGGTAATTGGATTCGATGGTTAGGGTAGTAGTTGCATCCCGTATACTTTGTTTATCCCCAACTCGAAACTCAGAGGGAGTACATCTTACCTTATAAGTAATCTCTTGTCTGGTTACTACAAAGGAAGTTTGCTTTACTGGGAACTCTACAATCTCAAAGTAATAAGTACCTGGTTCTTTAAATTCCCAAGTTGCTCCTGATACCTTTACTTGGTCAGTCCCTGACAGTCGAACATTACAAGTTTTGATTTGTCCCTTATAAGATACGTTAGCCCTTACTACCGTATATACACTTAGCTTTGATGGAGTTATCTCTGCAGTAACTGGGTCACAGGTAATTGAATATACCCTATTATAGGATTCTTGACCTACTGTGATTTGGGTTATCTTAGAGTTATCCCCAACACTTCTGAAATAATAAGTACCAGCCCTTGGTATATTAAATATGGAATCACTTGGATGTTTTGTGTATCCCCAGTTTATCTTATCACTTGATATCTGAAATCTTAAATCTGCATTAGGCCAATCAGCAGTTACCATTACCCTAACTGGTACTTCGTATACTTCAGAAGTTATCAGATTTGGTTGGTCTGGGTTTACCAATTCTGCTTTGATTGCATACCCATCGTTTACCGTAAATCCATATTGGATATTGAAGGATACGTGGTAAGGTATGAATCTTCGGAAGAAACTTTCTACTGCTTCCCTAAATCTCTTGAATGCCTCCGAATTCGAAGTATACCCATGACCTGTAAGACTAAAGGTTACCGGTATACATTGAGAACAATCAAATGTATTATCATAGGAATACTTGTCGTCGTACAAGAAGTATTGGTCGAAGTAAGGATGGCCTTTTATCCAACCATCGTAAGAATCTGCCTTAGCAGGGTCTGAGACTGTACAGGTTAACCCATATAGCCTCATCATTATTTCGAAGAACTCAGAAGTACCTCGTATCTTGAATAGAGATACCGAGTATCTTAGAATGTTTCTTACTTGAGTACTGGTTAAGGTAAAAGGTCCCTCCTTGGGTATTATCCAAAGCTTTGATAATTCCTGGAGTTTACTGTCTGAGTAGAAACCATTAAAGTACTCTGACCACTTCTGGGCATCTATTGTGTTCCCATAAGCGAAGGGCATTTCTCCGAGGAATTGCCAAAGAAAGTTGAGATACATGTCTGGAGTTTTATCTATATCAATAATATCCAGAATGTTATCAATGTCCTTAGTAATATAATCTTCAAAATGCTCTCCACAAATTTCTAGAAACCTCTCCAGAATGCCCTTACCATTTACCTTATAAGTATCTTGGTCCTTATATTCGAATGGTAAAAAATCGATTAGGTTTTTGAGGTTTATCATACTATCTCATTTACGGTTAGTGTTAACTGTGAAGCATTTTCGAATACTGGTAAATTAAAACCAGGGTCTTCATAATCATGGTTGGGTTCTGATACTGTAATTGAATAACGGTACCCAGATTGGTAACTGTTGTTCTGTATATCCAGGGAGAAGTCAAAACCATTTGCCTTGTCTACTACCTGAAGTGAACCACCAACAGAGCCCGTAGCTACATAACCATTCGATACTGAACGTACTGTGAAAGTCGTAGATGAATTGAAGGTTATGAAGTAGGTCATAGACCCAGTAGCCTTATTCAATTTGAATTGTCCCAATGCAAGTTCTTTGTTGCCATAGATAGTAGTAGGCCAAGGCTTGATATAGAACTTGGTAAGGTGTAGGTAATCTACAGTAGACAAATTATCAATCAGAGCATAGATATCAGATACCCTTACGCTTCCCCCAATCTCTGCTTGTTCTGGAGAGTAGGCATTATACAAAGCAGTAAGGATTTGAGTCTGTATCTCGGCAGTCTTATATGATTTCTTTCCAGTGACATCCATTTCCAAAATGATTTGAACTTTGCCTGCAGATTTAACCTTGAGCCAAGTAGTCATTGGAGCCCTTTGAGATAATAGATTATATACTCTACTGATTAACTCAGAAGAAGCTACTGCTCCACCATCTGGGCTAATATATACCGTAAGTTTTCTACCACATTCGTAATCTGCTTTTGCCTTATTAACCCCATCAACTAACATTGCCAGGCTTTCGAAATCCTCTTTGGTAATAGCTACTCCCAGAGTCTTAACACTCAAAGGTATATGTTCCTTGAGCATAGTGAAGTTCTCATAATTAGAACCGCCTCCGGCATCATAAGCATTACTTACAGTGGCATCTGTAATTGATGAGGATATAACGGAAGGTACTGAGGTAATTGTATTACTCTTTACATTACCCTGAGAACCATTGGTTAAGTAGAATACTACATTGGTTATCTTTGCACCTGCTGCAGGTTTCTTACCAAAGGTACCATCCCCAAACATAATATAGGGGTTTAGAGACTCATCTACTGACACCATAAAATGTTTATCAGTAGGTTTAGACTTTGCAAAGGTTTCTACCAGTACCCAAGATTCCCCACCTATTTGTAAAGACATAGAGCCATGTTCATAATACTTACCGTTGGGTAATGTACCAAGATTAAGTTGTACTCTATCTCCTGTGGGTATTACCATGTTATTGAGAGCACTTGTAGTATACTTCTCGTGTTGAATAATTGGTACCCTGCAGGTAGTTACATTTGAATACCAAGTAACGTCTCGGGCAGATAACCAGCTATTACCACTCTGGTCTGTAAATAGAGTTCCTTGTGGTATGGTTAACTTTGCACCAATGGAGTTACCAGTAATACTTCTAGATAAGATTACATCTACCGTAGCGGCAATTGCTGCTCGAGCATGGTAATCTACCAATGCACCATGTTTAACTACCGAATCATATCTACGAGCCGTAGATAAGAAAGTTTCTCTTGCCATATTGTCTACATAGTAATGCAGTACTTCGGCAATTGCTGCAAACAAGGAGAGAATGATAATAAGGATGTTTCCCTCCGAATAGTCCGTTATGAGTTTCTGACCATCCTTGTCCTTAAGACCCATAAGGGATTCTACCAGCTTGGCCTTAATTTGTTGGTAAGACCTCTGGTATGGGTTAAGCCATTTATTTGTGATTCCCATATTATTGTGTATTTAATGAATTATCCGAGTGATCATAGGTGATGTCGAGGTACTGACTAGAATTTGTTCCATTTACTACATAAGCTACTTCTATATGTATTTTTGCATCAACTCTAGTAACGGTAATGCTTTGGAAGGTTATTCTCTGTTCCCATGCACCTATGGCTTGTTTTAAAAACTCTTTAATTATAAAACTTAGGGCTTGTGAGTTTGGTTCCTCGATACATTGCCAAAGTTTACTACCAAAGTTTTCTTGTCGAAATCTCTGGCCAATCATGTAATATAGGATAGCACTTATATTATCCCGGATAAGTTTGAAATCCCCATTGACTGGGTACCAACCGGTCTCTCCCTTTTCGTTTCGAGTAAGTTGAATAGGGAATGTTACACCTATACCAACTATATCTGTGAAGTAATTCTTTTCCATTAGTGTATACAAGATTTATCCTCATAATCATCAATCTGAAATTGTGAGAATGGTTTAGTTACTTGAGTTACTGTAGGACCTGAAGAACCAGGTCCAGTAGTTACACCTGAGTGTACATGAGAGTTGAACATATTTCTTAGTTGTTCAAGTTCCTTAATCGTTTGATTTAGTTTCTCAGTTAACTGTTCGATGTTAATGATTCCCCTATTACTACCCTCATTTAGTACTACAGTATCACCAGAATTAATACCAATGCTTTTCTTAGAAGCCACTACCACATCTGATTCTGAGTATACCGATACAGTACCATTGAAGTATAAATTCAGAGTTCCTTCATCATCATTGATAACAATCAAATTACCTTCGGGAGTAACCAACCCCATCTTATTGGGACCATTCAATGGCTCAGGAATTTGTTGTAATCCCCACCCATGATATTCCCAAAGAGGTTTAGTTGGGTCTCCGAACTCGAAGGTAACAAAAACTATATCGCCTATCTTAGGAGCTAAGAACTTGAAACCAGTACTGATTGAACCGTGTTGTCCTTTAGGTAAAGCCCATGCAAAAGTACCGCCCATTACTTCTGGGATACATACTTTCACCCTATTCATATTCTTCTCAGTATCTTCATTGTCTACGACTATACCTCGATAAACTGAGTAGTACCTACCAAGACCTTCTAGGCCTTCTTCGGTTATTATCTTTGCAGTTTCGTATCCCATAATTATTTTAATTTATTCTTTCTTATGTACTCTGTGAAATTCTTCTGAGCTACTTTTGAATAATCGAACTTAACCCAATAATCATCTGGTACTTGAACTTCCTTGATGGATATCTTGCCTGGGATATACTTACCTGTAGAAGTAGTAGTATTACCTGAACTAATAACTATACCTTCTGATTTAGCTATTGGGTCTTTAGCAACTACTTCAGTATAATAAGCTTTCTTACGAACAAATTCAGAAGCACCTTTTTTATCAACTACCTCACCATTCTTACCCATGAAGTTCTCTACAAAGTATACTACTTCATTATAGGTGAAGTCAAGTACTAATTCATTGGTATTACTCAAGGCTTTCTTATCTTTACCCTTATCGGTTTTACTATTCGACTTAGCATCATTAGCCACAATAGTTTGAGTAGATAAACCAGATTTCGATGTAACTGAGCCTGACTTACCAGCATTCTTAACCAGCTCTAAGTTAGTTACATAACCTTGACCTGCATCCATGGAATGAGTACATTGCTTAATGTACCAAGGTCCCGACCAACGTCTACCCACGTTATCAATTATAACAATCTGGGAAGATGCTAGAGAAGGTCTGCCCACTACTTGCATTTTGCATACGAGCCGTTTTTCGGTATGCTTTAAACCACCATTGGCATTAGCATTAGCTGCCCAAGCATACTTATCTGCCCCACCATATCTACCAAAGAGATTATGATAGAGTTTATAGATAGGTACTTTAACATTAGATTTCTTCCAATGTTGTACTTTTACCTTCTTACCATATTGACCTTGACCATAATGTTTAGAAGTATCAGTTTCCATATCACTAAGGACAATGGTATAGGGGTCATTCTTTAGAGCAGCATACCCTCTTTTAGAAGCAGGTAATACTCCCATCTGATAGTTTATACCGGAAGCAATTCCAGCACCTGCTTGATTAGAAGCGTAGCCTTCTGGGTCATAATCCATGGGGTCCACATATTCTATGGTCATATAGGTCATCTGGTCATCGCCTTCAAATAGGTATCTTTCATTTTTAAGGATGTTGTAAAGATTAGCCTCCAATTCCTTACCATTCTTTGAATTACGTAAAGCTTGTTGTACTGCTCTCTTACGGTCACTGGGCAAATTAGAAACTGCTTGATTAATGGTCTCTCTTAATTCATCCATATTCATTTCATCCAGATGTTTCTGCTTCCCCTTTTCATAAGCTTCTGCAGGATTAGAAGCATTGAATTCCTGAAGTGCTTGCCTATGAGTTAAGTACCTATCGAAGCTTTTATTCTGAGCATCCCATTCTCCAATATGGTTAGTTGTGGGATGACTTCGATAATCTTCTACATTATCACTACCATAATTAACCACCATTATATTATCTACTCTGGCTATATATTGGTCATTCTCATTCGAAGTTTTTTCCTCTTCTGGTTCTTTTATACCAGTAGTGATTACATTTAAGTCCTTAGTTTCTGGACTTACCAAAGGAGATAGAGTTGCCTTAACTCTCTTAGTAATGTTCTCCATAGTAAATGATACACTGAGTACCTCACCGTTTTCTCCTTGGTAAGTATAAGTATGAACTGGTTCCTCATTGAACTTACGATTGTGTATGTAGATAACTCCATCTCTGGAATCTACATACCAAGGCCCATTGGTATAACCTTTCATCTTCTGTTCTAATTGAACCAAGATATTCTTACCCACCAAACCAAAGTCGCTATCAATCAGAGCCTTCAAATCCTCAGGCATAGCTACTTGAGCTACTCCACTAAACCGGTTAGCATAAAGCACCTTTCCAGTAGTAGTTCGAGTATTTTCTGTAGGCACCTGTAGTGACTCGTATACTTTATTACTTATTATCTGTTGTTCCATTACTGAAAGATTTCTATGATTACACCAGTAGCATTATCACAACCATTGTCCAAGAAGGTAGATAACTTATAACCTTCCATATCCGAAAAGTTATAGGCTGGTTGGTACCTTAAATCACCCGTTGAATCAATGCACTTAATAGTTACATGAGTACCCGTGGAATCGAAAGTAGCATCGAAGTCTCTCACCTTGATTATCTTAACTGGACCCGATACGAATTGACCGTCTGGATAAATATAACCCCACTGAAGGCAGATTACCTGACCCTCTTGCAAAGCTTCAATATCTACGGTATCTGGATTACCAGTATCAAAAGTGATAGTAGCTAAATTCTCTTTCTCCTCATCATATCTATAAGTCCAGGTACTTATATACGCTCCAAGAGGAATGCCCGTAAGAGGATTCTTAATGGGCATTCCTTGAAAATCGAAAAGGGCCAAGTAGGGTTGGCCCATTCCATTATATAATATGGGTTTTTGTTTAGCCGGCATACACAGGAATTTTTATAAGGGTTCCACTTTCTAATTCCTTAAAAGGATTGAGGATAGTATTGGCTTCAGCAATTAGAAACCATTTACCAGAATCCCCATAATACCGATAAGCAATATTCTGCAAAGTCTCACCATCCTTAACTGTATGTTGGATGTCATCACTTGATGAGGGTACTGATGTACGTACTGCCTCTAAAGAATAATCTCCATCACCATAGTTTAAAACATAGGCTTGGTCATAGGGACTTGCACCTTTTAAATATTGAGATGTATCAATCATATTTAATGCCCTCCGTCTTCTTAAGTGAATCAGAATTAATAAAATCTCCATAGGATAAGTTATAGGCACTTACTCTCTTGAAGATTAATTCCTGAGTTGCTGCTGCAGGCAATAATTTACCATTGCCAAATGTAGCAGGTTTACCAGGTACCCTTATCCTATAACCATTCTGAAAGTTCTTCAGAGTATAGGTTGCAGAGGTAAGGATATAATAATGGTTTTCGAATATACCGGAATCTCCCCACTCTATTTGGATTATAGGAGGTGCTGCTTGGTAACCATTTGCCTTCGTCCAGGCTTCAAGTAATCTACATTTATTTATCACTTCCTCTGGGTTATCCAAAGTAGTTGAGAACCAAGATACATTGAATTGAATGATATCTTCTGCTCCCGTGAAATGATACATAGGTGTATTACGACCCATAGACTTAATGGTTGCCCAAGTAGTTTCCCCTCTAAAATCTAATTCAGGAGGTCGATTCTGTAAAGTAATATATTGGGTTGGGTTAGCAGACATGTTATAAATCCGTACTTCGTTTTGATACCGGATGTCTGCCTTTACTTCGAAGTTTCTGTAATTAGTGGTATTCTTATTACCCTTTGCTGGGTCTACTCCTTCCCCTTCCTCTTGACGTGGGAATTGTAATTCCATTCTCCACTTTGCCTGGAGTTGTTTGTTTAGAGTTGGGTTCTTAGAAGATATCTGAGCTTCTCCGGGTACCCCATTTGGGTCATAGATCTTACCCTTGAGAGCACTATCTTTTGGAAGAGTAGAAGTAGCTCGGTTAAGTAATATCCGAGCTCTCCAAAGTTTATTCAAAGGGCCAGTAAGAACACCAGCTGTATCTCGAGTAAGGTCATTGTATTTTTCAATAACTTTACCAGCTGCCTGTCCTAATATTTTAGCCATAATATTTTAGTTTATAATCCTAATACTACTCCAGTATAATCCTGTTGACTACCAAGGGTATAGTCTCCCACGGATTGCCCATCTATACTAATGCCAATCTTGCCTTCTTTTAAGCCATCCCTAATTGCAGACTTTATAGCATTAACAAATTTCTCTTCATTCTGAGCCCTAATGGTTAATGGGTCATCTTCTTTGTTATTCTGGGCATCAGTATTCCTATCTACCGAGCTTATCAATCTACTACCCACTTCAATTAATAAGGGTAAACCGATAGTAATTGCTAAACCCCAGGATCCTCCTAAGAATCCCATAAATCTGCCAAGCATACCGGTTAAACCTCTAGTAGCAATCTGACCTGCTGCTCTACCACCTGCATTAGCAGCGGCTCCCCCAACGGCACCGCCCATGAGATTACCCGCCATAGTAGTTGCCATTGGTACACCAGGATTTGGTGTCTTAACATACCTACCGTTTGACATATTGTAGAATCGACCTTTGCTATTCATTCCGATACCACTTGACATCATCTGGAGTTGAACCATAGTTCTCATGAGATTAACCATACTTACCATGTGAGCTTCCATGATGGCAAATTGGGTATTAGTCTTTATAGCTGCAGCTGACATACCATTGGTTTCAGTAGTAGTTAAGGCCTGAAGATAAGAGGTCATCCTCATGATACCTCTCAAAGTCCTAAAGCCTGCCACTATAGTACCAACTACTACACCCGTAGCAGCTACTCTTAAGGCAAAGCTACCTCCCCAAGTTTCTGAAATAGTATTAACTATGTCTACAAACTTAGTTCCGAATTGGAGAACGGGAGTAAATACTCTACCCATTGCAGCACCTGCAGTTACCGTTAAGTTCTCAAGTGAAGATTCCCATTGGTCAATTACACCGGCATCTGTCTTAAGTCTTTCTTCGTTCATCTGGTTTACTGCACCCATATTCTTATTATAGGTAGCAAGTATCTGTCCCATCTTATCCCTACCAGAGGCAATATCTCTAAGTACTGGGAGCATACTACGATTACCACGAACACCGAAGATATTGAAGAATGTTGGAGTTTCAACACGAGAAGGCATATCTACTGCTGCCTTAGCAAACTTTTGATATACAGAATATAAGTCAATAAGATTACCCTGAGCATCGAAGAAGTCATCGGGACTTAAGCCCATGTTTGCTAAAGCGTTATAGCCTTTCTTTTTTTGGTTAACAAGAGATAGTTGTAAATAACGTATCATATTTGCCAGAGAGGTACCAGCCATAGAACCTTGTATACCCATATCTCCCAATACACCAATGGCCGCAGCAGTTTGCCTAAGATCTACTCCTGCAGTTGCCATATCTGCTCCTGCATAAGATATGGACTGGGCTAAGTCCTGCAAAGATATATTTGCATTAGTTACTGCAGTATATAAATCATCAGTTACTCTAGCGGCTTCGGTCATTGGGATTTGGTACATTGACATGATATTAGTCATCAAGTCAGCTACACCACCTTTACCTCCCACTGGCATTGTAAAGATTGAAGCCAGCTTAGAAGCCGGCCCAATCATTTCCTTAATAGCATCGAATTTATTACCTGCCATAGCCAGGTATCTTTGTCCTGATGCAACATCCGAAGCAGTAAGAGGTGTCATAGCATTGACGTCTTTTGCCAATTGTAACATCTCCTTCTGTTCTGCAATGGTAGCACCAGCAATCTTCGAAGCAGTCCAAACTTCATTCTGAACACCTGCAGAGTATTTATAGGCCCTGGCCATTCCCCCTACGAGCTGCATTCCGAAGTCTAGTGAATTAGAAGCTGACATCTGAATACCTCTGTTCCAGGTATTCATATCATTCATCATAGTTCTAAATGAACCAGATATCTTACCAGCTTCTTGAGAGAATCGGTCTCTTAAAACCATGGCAACACCGACCTCTATTACACTCCTACTGGCATTTATCATTTCGTTTTCTTTTTAATCTGTTTATAATATTGCTCGGCCATATCCTTGAATATTTTTCTTATTCTGTACGGAAGACGTAAAAAGCCGAAATAATCTAAAGTTATCTCGGCTCTAGTGATATAAACAAAATCACTTTCTAAACTTACTCTTCCGTCAGGTAGAAAAAATTAGGTGCCCAAGCTATAGGATAGTTTCTTTCCTCTCCAGTCTGTGGATGGGTGATATGAGAATCCCCTTTGAATACCGGGTCGATAGATAGAATATACTTTCTCATCTCAGCCATATCTTTTGCACTAAAAGGTGTAAAGTTTGAAACCTTTTCCCAGTTACCATCTACATCTAAGTAAAGGTTACGGCAAAGGAGAGGAGCATTCTTTGTTTGTTTCTCCATAGGCAAAGCCATGAACATCTGTTCACCCTTACCGGTCATGCAATCGAATTTGATAAGCTTACCTGAAGAGAGAGTGTACTCATGGTCCGTAAGTTTCTTACCTTCCGGATAGAAAGGAATGGCATCTGGTTTTTCCTTGAGCTCTTCTTCAGAAGGAACCTGACTGTAATCGAAAAGATACTCGTGAAGATCTTGGCCATACATAACCTTCCCTCCTTCTTTTCCCCAATCATATTCGAATTCTACTTCGTCTCCCAAAGAGAAAATTCGAGAATTGAAGATAATACAGTACCGGTCATTAACTGGTAAGTTAAGTGCATCCTCAATGGTTAACTTCCCACTGGGTGTTGCATCTGTAGTTACTACAATTGCTGCAATGAACTTAGTAAGGTTCATCAAAGTTTTCATGTCTGAAAGGTTACTGAGAATATCTTCGTCAGCACCATTCTGTTCTCTAATCTGGTATTTATAACCAGACGGTCCGATAAATCCAAATGTTCTAAATTCCATATTAATTACTTTTTATGTTTACAAATGTTCATAGTATTCCCTATAACAACAAGAAAGGGGTGAGACATCCTATCTCAGGAATCCCACCCCTCCACCGAATCTTAGTGAAAATAGACTAAGAAATTAGTATTTATCTGCAGTACCAACTGAGAACTCAATGGACTCAATGGTATTCTCTGAAGCCATTCTGTCCAAGTCTAAGCCAGTAACTTTACAGGGCCAAACCTCTTCGAAGATATGGGTGTTAAGAACTGAGACTCCGTCTTCAGCAAGTTCATTTACGATTGCAGTTTCCCATATCTGAGCAGGAGGTAATCCCCCACCGGCAATCATATCTTGGCAAGCATATAGCCAATCATGAAGCCAGGTATCTGAACCTGCAGTAGTCATAAGTTTCTCTACGATAAGATTACCAACTGAAACCCTACCTGGAGTTTTAACGTCTCTATTGACGTCCCCATGAGCAACCTGGTCAATCTCTACATCTGGCAAAGTACAAGTTTGGAACAGATAAGTATTGATAGGGTGCTTGGGGAACATGATACTCCACAAGAACTTCTTCCGTGGATTTTTTACTTTTGCTCCCATCGTTATAATTGTTTAAGCGTTATTACTTGATTCCACAATTGATACAGACTTGGAAGCTGCATCAATTACAATTTCCATAGTTACCTCTTGCATAGGAACTACGTCCTTATACTTAAGGATAGCACGGTACTTACCTTGACGAGCATCTGCCTCGTTGTTAACCGAGAGATCATCCCAAGAGGTTGCATCTTGGTCACCCATCCAGGTATATTCGGTCATGGCATCTTCATCTACCAAAGAGTCTAGTGTGGGTTTAACCTCCAACCAAATTCTCTTCCAAGTACTCCAAACGTTAGGCTCTTCGATGTACTTGTTAAGTACAGGACGAAGGAACTTCTTCAAATACAAGTTCAATCTTACGATTGAAAGGAACCGTTCTGAATCCTGTTTTACCTGAGAAGAGAAGCAATGCCAAAGCATTGTCTGTTTGCCTGCATCAGGAGTATCCTTGATTACCATCTCATTGATGTAATTTTGGGCCAGAGTATTCAATTCTGAATACCGAGAGGGAGAACCATAGTTCGGGCATACTGGTCCAACGGCATCCCCAATAACTCCTCGGTTCATACCTGCAAAAGATTTCCAAGGTCCATATTGAGTAGCAGAAGCATCACCCAAACCTGCAATGGTACCCACTACATCGGAATCTTGAAGATTACCGTTTTCATTGTAGTACTTAAGTCCACCACCGAAATAGGCAATATACTTAGAGTTACCCACAGTACCCAAGCAAGTCTGTACCCAAGTTACCTGAGCTTTGTAATCTCTGGCCTGAGTACCCTGAGTATAATGAGTAAGGTGTTTCGGAACTTCGATATAGAGTACCCATTCCATCAGTTCCTTTGCCATATCCGCAGCAGCCTTGTATACCTTGAGTACATCTGCATCAGCAGTAAGGTGTTGAGAGATATGAGAAATGAATAACTGATAGAAGTCAGTGTAATCCTTTACGAAGTCCAAAGAAGCAATCCATTCATCGGCAGTAGGAGTAGAACCTGCAGAACCGATAGTACCGGTAAACTTCTTTTCATCTTCTGTAGGAGCAGCACCACCTACAGTTAATGTAACGGCATTCTTTGTACCATCTACACTATCAGTAAGCCATTTGATAAGATTCTCGAAAGAAGAACCAGCAACTACTACCGGCTTAATATATTCTGAGTTCTTAGCAAATGCACTAAGAGCAAGGTAATCTACCGAAGTATCATTATTTTCATCGGCAGTTTTGTAAGTGATTACTGGACCTTGTTCAAGTACTTGACCATTGCCAGAATAGATTTTGTAATACAAGGTGTTAGCTTGTTTGTAGAAACCCACCTGGAAACTATCAGTACTACCGATTGGGTCCCCATAACCTTTAGTTACCAAGCCTAAGCTATAAGTAACTCCACTTGAGGTAATGGTAATGAGTGCTGCAGGTGTAGCTGGGTCTGGGGCAGCAGAAGCCGGTACTATGCCTTCCTCTTCGGATTTAGCAGCAGCCTTTGTTTTACTTGCTGCAGTTGCAGCCACTGTACCCTGGGTAGCTCCCTTACCAAGTACTCGAATAACACGAAGCTTAGAACCACCTGTCAAGGCTTTTTCGATATTTGATACAGAACCATCTGGCACAATCTCAGAACCATAAATTCTTTGAAACTGAGAGAAAGTAGAGATGATTTCTGAGGGGTCATCGTATGGGCCCTTAGTAGTTCTAGCCAATACACAAGAAACTCCTAACATAGGAGTAGTTTGAAGAACATTGTTGTTCTTAAACTTAAAATCTACATGAGGTGAAGTTGGCATAATTCTATTGTGATTAAAGTTAATTACTCGTTTAATTTATACCCTAGAGTATTGTACCTATTCCTTAGGTATCTTCAACTCTAGCATTTCATTTTCGTTTTGTTCGAACAATCCAATGAGAGCAGTAATATCTTTGATAGGTGTAAGTGTACCTTCTTCCAAAAGCTTTTCTGGGAGAATACCATCTTTACATACGTAAGTATATACCTTCTCAAGTATACCATGTTCTACATCTGGATGGTCATAATAATTACCAATTTCAATGAATAGGTTTCCGGTTGGGTCAAGCCTGCCCTTGCTCCATTCCTCTAAGTCATTAAAGTATGGTCTTACATATCCTCTAGCAGGTAAGCCAGCATATAAGATTGTATGCAATAATCTCATATCGGCTTGTGTTTGAGAAACGAGGTGTATATCAACTGTGATATCTTTAGTCTCATAGGGAAACTCTGAAGCTTGGTAATTACCGTCTTCTAACTTATCACCAATGATATATTTGTTCACTCCAATATCACCAGCATAATAACCTTGCAGTTCGATTGTTATTCTGGGGAGAGTCTTGGGTCCTTTTACCTGATTGTTTCCTATACCAAACAAGGGTATAAACTTAGGCATACCCTTGATAGCCTCTGCAAAACGTTTTTCGTTTTCTTGAGACAAGGGCAAGAAGTCTTCTGGATTTAAGGTAAGACCCATTTCTAACATGGTGCTGAGGAGACATATATAGAATGTTCTCTCAACTACTTCTTCTGAATTTACCATAATTAAGCTTGATCAGGAATAACTCTAAGTCCTTCATCAGCATTTACCCAATTTACTGTACCATCTCCTACTTGTATTTGAGCCTCTACTACTAAGGTATATAAAATTCCAAAAAACCTACAGTCATAATGGATAGTACAGGTTAATTCATCAACACTGGTCGTTGCTGCTGAGGGGTAATTCGTAAACCATAGTTTCCAAGGAATAGGGTCTCCACTTGGGATTGGGATAGTACCATTAACTGTTTCCCCAATCTTAGGTACTCTGAAGGGTCTAATAAACGTAGCTACCTCTTCTCCATTGATAGTGTACACTATGTAACCCCTAAAGGTAGCAGTCTTCACAGCAGGATTATTTGCTACAGAGTGACCTAATCCTGCTACTGGTCTAATTTCATAGGTAACTACTCGAACACTTGGAGATTGGGTTATATTGATAGCTTTCTCAAATTTTTCACTCTGAATTATCTTAACTACTCCAGTCCTTTCAATTGGGTTATAATAACCCGACTGATACTCCCCATTTCTTGATAGAGTTTTAATAATAGCCTTTCCTGGTTTATTACCTTCGCCTACCTCTTGGGTTACTTCTAACCAGTCTACGGTAGTTTCGATTTTCCAATCTACAGCTCTATATTCATCCTGAGGTACATTGTTGAGGAACTTTTGTTGATAGCTGTATACCTCTATCTCTAAAGTCTCACCCTTTTTAGTACCATCAAAGGTATGGGCAGTTACGTCTGGAGAAATACTCCAGTATGTATTCCAGGATTCTGCAGGGGTAGTGTTAGCTTTCTGAACCAAGGTTACTTCCCTTTCTACTCCCTGTACTACTACCTTGAGGATCTGTTCTTTGATATTATCTCGGTCTTCATTTATTGCCTTCGGTTTTACACGAATAGTGGCAGTACCTGTTCCGGATAATGCGGATATTTCAAAATCTGCTGCCATTATTTTACCCTCCTTATTTCTTTTCTGATTTCATTTCGTATTTCCTTTTGTAAGGGTACCTTTCCACCTGCAGCCTTAAATGCAGGACCCCAGAGAGGACGAGGTGGTAAGTTACCATCTCTGCTACCATACTCGAGCATGATAGCAATCTGATTCAAAGTTTTTCTTGAAGTCTTACCTGTGTAGGTAATCTTCCTGATTCCAATTGGTAATCCTACGAAAGTCCTCTTCTTACCTTTTACTATGGTAACGGACTTTGCATATTGACCAGTAAGGTTTAGCATTGTATGTTCTCCATACTTCTTAATGGTACCTGGAGAATGTTTTGGCCAAGATACTCCAGAACCCTTTGGAGGTATACCAGTATTTAAACTACGCCTTACTATACGAAGAAGTTGATTGCCAAACTTCTCGGTACCTTTCGCATAGCCTTTTGTTAAGATACTTGGAGTCTGAGCAATCAACCTTTCTGCACGAGCTTGTTCTCGTTTATCTACGTATATTTCTAGTGGACCAATTGGAGTCGATATATTAATATTAACCGACTTACTTGGCATGTTACTTGTCTTTAAATAATCCCAGCTCTTCGGCAATTTTTTCCAGGAGTGCTTCTGACCTATTTAATCGGACATCCACATTACCCATGTAGGCTTTAAATTCTTCGAACTCAGGAGCTGGTTTACTGGGTTCTTTGTAATTGATAGAGCCTAAAATTTTATCACATTCCGATACAATCGCCTCATACCTTTCCCGGTTATTAAGGATGTTCACTGCATTCTGTTTCTGATTAGAAACTTCGCTGACAATGTTGTCCAGGTTAGTGGTATAATAAATACCATTGTAAATACCTTCCTCTGCCTGAGATGGCAAATAGATTGTGATTTGAGATACTGAATCCTGTATCACAAGTTCAAGGCTATTTACAAATCCATCCTTAACCATGGATGCCATGGGTTTACTTTCACCTACCTTCAGAATCCTTGCTTGGTCAAAGATAGGATAGAGAGCACGTCTGTCTCTTTCTAAGGAGAAGATTATATCCCCTTTCTGCAACTTTTGAAAAATCATCTTATCGTCCATGTTACTTCTTATTTATTAAATTTAAACCAAATGAAACTGCACCTGGATTCTTCTGCATGAAGTCTACCAGGTTTAAGAATTGATAGTATCCAAATTGATTTATGAGTACCTGAGCTTTGTTTGCTACTTCTTGTGCAATCTCTATATTAGGAGCGGGTAATGCCAATTGTATCTTAAATTCGGTGAGTTGTTCTTGTTCCATAATTCCTTAGTTATTGGGTTAAAACGAAAAAAGGAGTACACCGGTTAGATGCACTCCTTTTCAATCATCTTAGTTTTTGGCAAATTTAAGCCGGTGTAGTAGTGGTGCCTTTCAATGCAGCAACTACCTGGCTAATGATGTTCTGGTCTCTTTGAGCATCAACTACCCGGTTAAGGCGAGCAATCTCCTGGTCTTTGGCAGTGTTCTCGATGAGGCACTTGATTTCCTGTTGACCATTCTTCAGATCACAGCAGCAACGTTCCAACTGAAGAGCCAGATCGGATTTCACTTCCTTAATCAAGCCCTTAGTTTCACAGCAACAGTTTTGCTGTTCGTGTTCCATGTTGCAGAGACGGTCCATTACACGATTGAAGCCTGCGCCCATTTGGTCACGAGAATCTCTGATATCAGAGTTCGTTTTGTAACCCAAATCACAAAGACCTCTTTCGGTAGTGAAACGGTTGTTGAGGATTTCTCTTCCAACACCTGCAACGTCTTTTGCTACACCGCTGATTTCCTGAGTTACTCCTCTAGCAGCATCAGAGATATCCTTGTAGATACCTGCCTTTGCTTCCTGAACAGTAGATTCTACTTTCTGGATGTCAGCCTTGGTGTCATTGATTTTGTCCCATACGGAAACTGCAGCAGCACCAAAGCCACCACCTTTAACTTCGACTCCCATAACGGTTTAGTTTTAGAAAGTTAATAAATAAGTTTTTGATTTCTCTAATACATTATAAAATACTATGGTGTTGTATTTTAAACACTAAAGTAATATTCATAGGTAATCACTGCAGCATTCTGAGTTATGTTGACTGTAAGCTCCCAACCGTCATCATCGTTTTCTGCTTGCCTTAATTTAATGGTACCTGACCTTGTTGATTCTACGGTATTCTCTGTTAAGGTTAAGATTAACCCATAGTTTCCATTATCACTTGATAACGTTGTAATTGCTACATTTGTAACCCAACTTGGTTTTGAGGTTACAGTTAAAGCTAATGGGTATCTTGTACTTATTTCAGAACCGTTTATTACCTTAGTCTTAAAAGAATAAGCTACATCAACTGTAAAATTATTACCTCCCAAAGCTGATAATCCGGTTCTGGAAATAGTTCTAGAACCAGTAGGGGAAGTAAATGCCAAGTAATACTTATAAGATACTGAAGCAGCACTCTGAGTAACTGTGATGGTTTTAGTAGTTGCCCCACTATAGGATGCAGTTACTGTACAACTTCTACTTGAAGTACCCGTGTTCTCTGTAGCAGTAAGTACCGTCTTAGCTGAATTCAAACTAAATCCAGTACCACTTGCACTAACCGTAGGTGTAGCACTCTTCGAAGAACCTGCACTTGTTGACCCTGAACTCCAATGGTTGGTAGTAGGTATACTTACACTGGCATAAATATTAACACTACCTCCTGAATTAGAGATAGAGTATGAATTTGCCGATAAACTTATTACTGGTGTACCATCGGTAGTACTGGTAATTGAATTCGCTGCCTGATATACATCAAGGGTTATAGATTTCGATTTACCATTCAGAGATACTGTACAAGTAAGGGAGCCTACTCTTGTTCTAGCCTTAGATGTAGTTCCCAAAGAACTTGCACTAACGGCAGTACCATAAGAAATACTAGCACCAGATGTAATCGTACCTCCTCCCGTAGTAGAACCATTCCATCCCCAAGTCTGTGAATAACTTGGAGCTGTTGTAAATGAACTCCTTGTTCCTCCTGATGCTGGGATATCTGATACTGCTCCACCACTTACTGTGATTTCACTATAGGTTCTATAACCTGCAGATTGAGAACAACTAATGGTTAACTTCTTATTGGTTTCTGCTTGAGTTAATACTACACTACCAGACTTTGCCGAAGTAGAAGTATTATTGGCCATAGTTACCGAAGTACCAGTACCAGTAACTCCTGTATTAGCCCGGGTATAACTTAAAGAAACCTGACTACCATAAGTATGCCCATTTCTGTACTCTTGTTTGTAAGAAGTTACAGTAAATGTTTTCGTTCCTCCAGTTGCCCCAAATGACATTGATGTTGGATTCACTGAGAAAGTCTGAGTCCAACTTTGAGATGCTGCTGCCTGAGACCAACCGATAGCAAAAGTTTTACCAGAGCCCTGTTGGAGTATTACTCCATCAGTCTTGGACCTTGCAGTTAAATCTAAGTTCTCTTGAGCAACCCAACCTCCGGCATCGGACCAAGATATCCAAGAAGGTAATCCAGAAGTAGAGTAATTTACATTCTCTTTAATACCAGTAGCTACACCATCTAAGTACTTTTCCCGATTAGAGGTTCCTCCAAAGCCTTTATCTGCATTGGTAGGAGACCCACCTAAAGCAGTAAAATTTAGAGTAGTATTAGCAAGGGTAAAAGTATACTTATAGGTTACCTTATGAATATCTTCGAGTTTAACACCCTCGTTATTTCCATAGGAACTAGCATTGGAGATTTCCAAGCCAACGTAACTTTCCCCCGTTCCTGTAGGGGTGAGTGCTAACAATTCAGCCTTGGTAGGGCAGTCATTACCTGTCTTACCAAGGCCTACTTTAGTTTTGACAGCACTCCATGTTGCTATCTCTCCCATATTAATCTACATCTTTAAGATTTCTGAGTTCTGAGGTTTCAGCCTTCAAAGCCTTAATCTCATCGTAAAGAAGTTTGATACCTTCGATTGCCAGAGTAGACATCTTATGGTACTTAACTTGTTTTACCAATACGTATTCTTCACCGTCGATAACAACCGTTTCGAATTCCTCAGGATTAGGAACTGAATCCTTAGTTCTTGGGTCTTCTTCTACGTAGTTATTAAACCCAGCTGCTTCCAAACCTTGTGCAATGGTACCTTCATCTTCCTTACCATCCATGATAAAGGATTCTGTAGGTATACTGCAAATTTGTTCCAGAGTATGGGTTAACGGTTTGATGTTAGATTTCAATCTTTCATCGGAAGACTCTTTCCAGAAACCAGAAGGAGCAGTAGTCTTAGCAAATACTACCTGGTCGGTAGTTGCCAATCCCAACTGGGTTCTAGTTACTGAATGAGGATTATCCTTTCTACCTGCATGGTTACTGATAGAAGTCTGAGCAGCAGTACCAGCAGCCTTAGCATCGGCAATGGCAGAAGCTTGAGCGGTAGATACTGGTTTGTTAGCATCCGAGGTATTATCGGCATTACCTAAACCTACCTGAGCCTTGGTTACTCCATGAGGATTGCTCTTATTGGCAATATGCTGATTTACCTTGGTTTCCAATGCCGTTAAATTGGTATCAGTATTACCTACTGCTTCATCGATGTAAGTTTTCAATTCTGTTCTAAGAGAATTGATAGCATTGGTTCTGTTAGTAATTTCATTTGCCAACCCAGTAACTGTGTTATCCAGGTTCTTCTTGTCGGCTGCAGTCATTACACCGGCTACGGTTTGTGTAGCTGCAGGAATATTGAAAGTATGTTGAGTTTCGTTTACCTGGAAACTACCATCCTCTTTCCTTTCTGTCCACCAATAACCTATGGTTAATTTAGTAGCAGAAGTAATCAGATTAATTAAATTACCTGAGTTCTCCAAATCTCTACCAAGGATATGGTCAGGGAAACTGTTAATCTTAGCCGTAATTGCATTATCGGCATTAGTACGATTGGTAGTTTCGGTAGCTATCTGATTAGGTAGGGTAGTGTCAAGCTTAACCTTATCAGCAGCAGTCATTACACCAGCCTGAGAAGCTGTAGCAGCAGTAATCTGAGAATAATGATCTTTAATATTACCATTACCAGACCAACATTTGAAATTCAGTCGTACTGTACTTGCTTGGTAAGTGTTATTATCAAAATGAGATGCACCATTAGCTTTCAGAGAAGCTACCTGGTCTTCCAATTCTTTACCTCTACCACCATCGAAAGCAGTACCTGTAATTTGTCCAAGGATAAGTACCTGAGCATCTGCCCTTGCAAAGATAGTACCTGTCCAACGGAATTGGTAAGGAGGTTCACCATTGGTAATATTGATATAAATCTTACCTGCCTCTCCAGTGATAGCATTCTGATGAGCAGCATCCGAATACAATTTGATATTCGTAAGTTCTCCCGTAGCAGATTTATCATAAGTAGCATATACATCAATGATGTCATCTACGTATGATGGCAATTGGTTAGCCGGTACCGTACCATTAGCATCAAGAGAAGCAAAGCCATTAGCTTTACCTTTCGTAGCAACAAAGGCATCATGCTTAGCTTCTAGAGCATCAATATTTGCCTGCAATTTATTATCAAGTGCGGTATCTGCTGCGGTTCTATCGGATATCTCTTTGTCGATTCTTGCACCCAATGCAGTATCAGCATCCGTACGGGCTTTTGCTTCATCGGCTACTGCTTTAGTGAACTTAGTATCAAGGGCTGTATCGGCATCTTTACGGTCTTGGATTTCCTTGTTTAGAGCAGCTGTAGAGGAATTAGTCAAAGCCTCGATTGCATCTTTACGGTCTTGAACCTCTTGAGCAATAGCATCTGGTAATGTCTCATCAAGATTTACCTTATCTGCTGCAGTCATTACACCCGCAAGCTTATTAGTTGCTGAAGGGATGTTTATATGTCTTCTATTCAATTCTTCTGGGTTACTTTTATATATCCCACTCTCTTCATCTACAGTATATAAATCTAAGTAGAGATCTACCATATTAGACTGTTGAGTCCTTCCATCAAACCCAACTATAACATTATCTGGTATAGAATCGAACAACTTCTTATCAGCTGCTGATTGTACACCAGCCTTTTCAGAAGTTGATGAAGGCAAAGTGATTGGGTTCTGAACCGTAGTACCGTCTTCAACATTAGTCTTAGTAGCAGCAATCCCTACAGTAGTTTCATTAGGAGTAACTGCACCCAAAGCAAAGTTAGCGGTATTGATTCTGTCCAATTCTACTTTATCTTTCGCAGTCATAGTACCAGCCTTATCTGCCGATACTACCGGTAAATCGAAAGTATCTGTAGTGTCATCATTCAAGCCATTATCCTTAGTTACTGTAACTGTAACCTTATCAGCATCAGAAGCTGCTGAGATTTCGGTAATAGCATTGGGGTCTAAGCCATCAAGTTTAACCTTGTCTGCAGCAGACATAACTCCGGCAAGAGTTTGAGTAACTGGCAAAAGGTTCTTAGTTGCCTCTACCTCATCACCATACTGATTATTCTCTTGGTCTTTAGTAGAAGTTTTTACCTTGAATGTAAGTTGAGTAGCGTTACGAGTTACAGCACTTACATCTGTAACCATGGTACCAGGCAAAGCATCAGAAGTACCTTCCTCAGCTACCAATCTTTCCTCATGGTCATTGGTAATTGCAGTGAATTTATTATCCAATGCAGTATCGGCATCGGTTCTGTCTTGGATTTCTTTATCGATACGAGCATTGATTTTCTTATCTTCTGCAATACGAGCAGCTTCCTCTGCATCGATATTATCCTGGAGAACTTTATCAGCAGCAATTCTTTCTTCCCTTTCTGTATTGAGGTCAGAAGTATTCTGGTCGATTTTTGCCTCCAATCGGATATCTTCGGATTTACGAGCAGCAATTTCACTTTCCAACAAATCCTTGATGGCAGTGTAATTACCATTAACGTTATCTTGAATACCCTGGATTAGTTCCAAGTTACGTTGGATATTTGCCGAGTTCTGATTTACCAAAGCATTGGTAGCATTCAGAGAAGTTAACAACTCTGTACGAGTTTCACTAACGAAAGTCCTCAAATCATTTACAGTTGTGGTAAGAGTAGTACTCAGGTTAGTGAAAGATTGTTGCAGGTTATCGTCTCCTTGTTCACGCAAGTTCTTTTCAGCAGTAAGCTTATTTTCTAATTCAGTAAGCTTAGCAGTCATAGTTGCAGCGAAATTTGGGTCATCCCCTAATGCCTTAGCAATCTCTGCTAGAGTATCAAGTACTTCAGGTGCAGAACCAATAATCTTTTGGATAGCTGCCTCTACTTGTTCTGCATTCTGGAAATCAGAATCATTGAGTAATTCTGATACCTTCGTAATGTAGTTAGCATGTTCTTCGATGCCATCAAGTTTAGCATACAGAAGGTCGGTAAAATCATTTGCAGAAAGACCCTTGCCATCTACTTTGTCTACCTTCTTATTATCCATTGCCTGGTCTGCAGCAGTACGGTCTGCCTTTTCCTGAGCAATAGCATTATTAATAAGGGTATCTTGATTAGCACGTTCTGTGGCCTCCTTATCGATATTGGTTTGCAACAGAGTATCACCTGCCAAACGTTCGTTCTTCTCAGTAAGGATATCCTGGTTGATAGCAGCCATGTCATCCTTGTGATTCTGAAGATTGGTATCAATCTTTGCCTCAAGAGAAGTTTCCTTGGCAATTGCTCGGTCTTTCTCTGTATTAATTGCAGTGGTATTATTCTTAACCTGTTCTTTAAGGTCATTCATAGCAGTCGTATTGCCTGCCTCTAGAGAATCAATACGAACTCCCAATGCAGTATCAGCCGCAGCTCTATCCGTTTTCTCTTGGTCAATCTTGGTATTCAATTTACCTACCTCTGATTCCAAAGCTTGTTTGGTATTATCCAACTTAGCAGTGAATTCTGTAGACAAGGCTTTATCAGCAGCAGTACGGTCTGCTACTTCTTTATCAAGATTTACCTGAAGAACTTGGTCTGCAGCTGTTCTCTCAACACGTTCAGTGTTAAGGTCGATATTTACATTATCGATACGAGAACTCAAACCACTGTCAGCATTGGTACGGTCAACGATTTCCTCGTTAATCATATCCTTAACCTCCTTGTAGTTATCACCTACTGTCTTGGTTAAGTTAGTGATGGCTTCTGAGTTTCTTTCGATATCGTGCTGATTAGTAGCGATAGCAGTAGTATTCGCATTAACCTGTTCCGTAAGTTCATTACGAAGAGTGTTAATAGAATCCTGAATGCTCAAAGCCAATTCTGAAACACGTTTGTTTACGTTATTCAAACTTACAGTGTAAGCCTCATCAGCAGTCTTTCTGTCGGCAATTTCCTTATCCAAGCTTGCCTGGATTGCAGCATCTGCATCTTTACGGTCTTGGATTTCCTTGTTCAAGTTATCCTTAACTACATTAAGAGCAGTATCACCAGCAGTGGATTTATTGTCGATATATTCTTTCAGTTTAGTTTCAAGAGCAGTATCTGCAGCAATGCGGTCTGCTTTTTCAGTAGCTACCTCTGCACTGTTTGCAGCATCACCAGCAATACGGTCTTCCTTCTCTTGGTTAATCTCCTCAGTTAAGGCAGCTAACTTCTTGGTGATAGTTGTTGCAAAGTTGGGGTCATTACCAAGAGCATCGGCAATTTCCTTCAAGGTATCAAGTACCTCGGGAGCAGAACCTACAATTTTCTGAATAGCAGCATTAACTTGCTCTTCATTTTGGAAGTCCATATCATTAACCAACTCAGAGAGCTTGGTAATGTAATTGGCTTTCTCTTCAATACCGTCAAGCTTAGCTTTGAGAATATCCGTAAAGTCATTCTTAGTCAATGAATAACCTTCACGTTTATCTACCTTCTTATTATCAAGAGCAGTATCTGCATCTTTACGAGCCTGAGTTTCAGTAGCAATAGCTTCTAACAGTTGAGTCTTATCTGCTTGACCTTGGAGTTTTACATCCTCAATCTTATGGTCCAAAACCAAATCCTGAGCAGCACGAGCAGTAGCTTCGGAATCAATATTATTCTGAAGTACCTGGTCTGCAGAGGTACGAGCTTGAGCCTCTTGGTCAATTTTACCTTGCAAAGCATTATCTGCATTAGTACGGTCAGCTACCTCTTTAGAAATTTCATTATGAAGAACTTGGTCCTCAGAATGACGGTCTACTGCTTCCTGGTCAATCTTACTCTGCAATGCTTGAGTATCTGATTGGCGATTAGTGATTTCCTCATTAATCTTAGAATCCAGAATAGTATCTGCATTCGTACGATTAGATACCTCTTCAGCAATCTTGGCTTCAAGAGCAGCCTTGTCATTGATGTGAAGAGTTTTGAGTTCATTTACACTTTCCTTGATTTCGTTATCGGCAGCGATACGTTCGTCCTTTTCTTGTTGGATGAGGCTCTTAAGTTCATCCTTAATCTCATCGCTCTTATCGTTTACCTTATCATTGAGGTCCTTAATGTCTTCGGCATTTTTATCTGCCTTAGCTTCTACCCGAGCAATATCAGCTTTCAAGTCTGCCTTAACAGTATCAATTTTGTTGATTAACTGTTCAGCAGCATATTTCAAGTTATCATCTACCGCAGCAATAGCAGCACCCAATGCAGCTTCTGCTTCCTTAGCACGACTTACTTCCTCGCTAAGAGAAGTACGAAGCTCGGTAAGTTTATTTGTGATAGTTGTTGCAAAGTTGGGGTCATTGCCCAAGGCTTCTGCCAATTCCTTAAGAGTATCAAGAGCATCATCAGCACCATCAACCAGGTCACTGATTGCCTTCTTAACATCCTCTTCAGTTTGGAACTTGAGATCATTTTCAAGCTCTGAAACTTTAGTGATGTAGTTTGCTTTCTCCTCGATTCCATCCAACTTAGCCTTAAGCTCGTCGGTAAAATCGTTTTTAGATAAGCCATAACCTTCTTTCTTATCTACCTTATCCTTGATAGAAAGTACGAAGGCCCAGAACTCATTAATAGTTCCGGCAAAGCCAGCACGAACAAAGTCATCATAGTAACCTTGTAACAACCGCTGGTCAATTTCTTCGCAGGTATAATACTTACTTACATACATAAATTTTATAAAATTTAAGGATTAATTACTGCACGTTGACGACCCAGTAAGAATTCCGAATCGATATCTCTGAATGGTTCTCCCTCTGAACCACAGAAGGCATTCATTGGTATATCTGGATTTTCGGGGTCTACATCTCCACCGTCTTCTATATCTCCCCGAATACAAGCATAATCGGGAAGCCTATTTACACGGAACTTTATTACCTGGCCTATACCAGGATGAGGTATTATTTTATCCCAGATATCCCCGAAGTAATCTTGAAAGCAGGTGACAAATTTGTTTCCGGTCATCGATTGAAATGCCGTTACATCATTGCCATTACCTTTCATTTCAATATGAACTCCAGAGGTACCATTGAGGATAACCCGATTACTATCAAACCAAATTCCACTGTTTGTAGTAATTGGTGTCCACCTCAGTACTAACATCTTTGCCATATACTTTATTTTTATTCTACAAATTCAACTTTGGTATCTCGGTCTCTCTTTAGGATAATCATGAAAACTAAAGCCTCATCCTTTGCCTGAGCAGTCTGAGTATCTCCAGAAGGCTTATACGTTATACCATTAATTACAAACCTATCTTGTTCCCAATTAAAATCCCAATAACCTTCCGGTGTAAGATAACCGATTTGTTCTATATAAGATTTAGAAATTAGTATTGATAAGTTTTCGTCATCCAATTCTCCTGAGACGGTTGCCTTGTTGATAGGCCAGTTTCTGAAAGCATTGTAGTAACACAATGCTTCGATTTGGATGTTATAATATTTAGGTATACTGTCTTCGGCATGACTGAGAAGCTGATTAACATGTTTGGCCCAAGTTATGGTTTGTCTACCAGCATCCCAATCTAAGAAGTCAGTGATAATTTTCTTGTATCTATCCCAAGAGCGGTTCTTTACCATTCTCCAGGGTTCTTTTGTCATAACTTAGTTAAGATTGATTTCTTACCACCTTTTACTGGAGCACTTGGGTTGGGTCCATCTAATACTCCAGGTTGCCTTCTGTTAACTACTTTGGGAACTACGGTTCTGAATACTTCATCACAGAACGGTAAGTAGATTTCCAATCGTGAAGCTAACATACAAAGGTTCTTTCTTAATTCATCTATTAATCCACCCGGTTGCATTGCTTGAGAAAGTGTTTTCCATAGGGAACTTGTAGCATCTGCCAAGGTATCATAATATTGCACTTCAGTGGGCCCAGTAGTGATTTGTTTTATCCTATCACCACGAGCAAGTTCAGGTTTAGAAGTACCATCACCAGTTTGTTCTTTGGTAGAGGTTAATTGACTTAAGTATTCGGAAGTACTCGTTAATAGATTAAGTATCTTCACATTGAGAAAATCCCATGCTGCCAATTCCATTATTAATTGGTTTTCTAGTGCTTCATACCATAATTCATCAGTATATTTATCTGGTGCTATTGCATGGTTTACTAGCGGTCCAATATAATATTGCCATTTAGTGATGTATATAGATTTCTCTTCCCTGGTCATACCATCGGATATTTCTGAAGGTATGTAGTAATCGATTAAGTTATATATTGTATCGGCTAATGCCGTATGCCCATAATCACAAACTACCAGAGTCTTATCTACGGTAAGGTCTAAACCGGCAGAGTTAGTTACGTGTAGGGTAACTGTATAAAAACCGGGAGTTTCATAAGAATAGGAAACATGTCTTCCACCATTGAAAACCTCTCCCTTATCATCGCCAAAGTCCCAGTCAAAAATAGATTTGGCCGGGACTTTGGATATGACTCTGAATGAAACTTCCAGACCTGACGTAACGTACAAAAAGTCTAGATTGTCTTTCATATTAGTCTGTCTTATGTAATTTTCATAGACTACCCTTTAGAAGAGGATTCAAAATCTTCCAGCAAAGCCTGCAACAGAGTCTCTACTGTATCGTTCGGTTCTGCTTCGATTTCGTGGAGTTTTGCAACCAACTTCAGTTCCTCAAGTGAGTAAGCCTTGGCAATTTTTTCCAAAGTCATACCTTTCTTGAACTGAGCAGTCAATCTCTTGTCCATCTTTTCGATGTCGGCTTCCGAATACTTTTCGATATCGGTTTTGTCGGCAACGATAATCAAATGACCTGCAGCGATAGCCTTTTGGATTTTCGGTGATCTCCATTGACGGCGGCTGAGTTCTTTGTCTTCTCCTTTACATACGGTAATCCCCGTTGATTGGTCATGAAAACTGTAAGCTCTTGGTCCCACAGTTACGGTATATTTTTCTTTAGCCATATTTTCTAAGATTTAAAAAGTGATAAAGAGAGGATAGGCTTTTTAGTTCCTACCCTCCCTTGGGAATTTATATAGATAAAACCGGACTACCTTATTCAAGGTTTACCATCAAGTAAGGGTCAACGTTCATGAATTCGGGGAATCCATTTTCGCTGAATTTCTTGTCGGCAGCCAGCAACAGAGTTGCATCCTGGTACATCTTAGAGAAACCAGTAGTCAAGCTAGCGTAGATAGCCTGAGTTTGGTTAGAAACGATTCTCTCTGATTCCAGCATCAACTGACGAGCAGTCAGCTTAATCAAAGCGGCAGATGTATCAATCAACAGCAACTGTTGGTCTGGAGTACCCGGATGGATGTAGAAGTCGGCATTCTTGGGAACCGGAGACTTCACATTCAGTGTAGCTTCAGTTGTACCAGAGTGGCGGTCTTTGAATTCCGGCAAGTTCAACATTTCGATTGCTTGGTCTTCACCACCAATCATTGTCTGGAAGTTGCGTCCCATACGAGCAGCACGTACCCAGATATGCAAAAGGTCTTTGTAAGTGATACCGTTGGTTGTTTCGTATACACCGATTACCGGGGCAGACTCAGAGCCATCAGGGTTGTTACCATTGATAGCCACGTCCATAGCCAGAGTATCCAGAGCATAACCCAACTGAACACCAAAGTCACGAAGATAGATTCCCAAGACATCGAGTGAAACGTAGTTGCGAACTTCGTCAGTAAGTTTGAAACCTTTTCCGATTTTGAAGAGGCTAACTGATTTCTGTCCGAAGCTAACATCACCCAATGGGATAGTTTCTGCCTCGTTAACCTTTGCAGGTGCAGCATCCGACATGTTAACCATCGGCATGATTGCTTGCAAACCATTGATAGGTTGGTCTGATGCAATGATGTTCGGATAGAACGGTGCCTGGCGCATACCCAGAGTGATAGCCGAGCGAATGATTTCCGGAACAATCCAACGGACATTCTGCTGAGGCATAGTGAAGATATTCTGCATGGTATCAACTTTCGGATTGATTCCCATCTTTTCAAACAATTCATCTTCGGAAATACCCCATTTACCGGTAACCAACTCTCCCAAGGTAATTTCTACAGGCTTCTTTTCCTGTGAACCGGAACGTACAGCTTCCAAGCTTCTTACCATTTCCGGCAGCTCATTCATAAAATCCTGAGCCTTCATTTTTGTAATATCAATTTGTCCCATAATTTCTTTTTGGTTTAACGGATGAGTACTTGAATTACATCATTTGCCTCATCTGCGGGAGTGATGGCAATGAACTGTGATTCATCTGTAGCGGCTTCAGCGATTGTGAAACGGTCATGCAAGAGGTCTGCAGTTGGGTTAATATAACCACAATCTAGAGCTTCTTTTGCAACCCAATTCAAAATCATATAACCTTGAACTGCTACGGTTACTTCTACTGGGAAGTTACGTTGAGGTTGGTAAGCAGGATTGACATTGTCAGTTACTGCTATACCCAGATATACCTGGCTACCAGCACCACCCGGGATAAACGGTTCAATCAAACCGTCAGTACCCAAAGCAACTGCCATGCCCTGTACAATCTTTGTGTCAGCCTTTACATTGAAGGCTTGATGCAATTTGTGTGATTCACTCTTGTAAATCACCGCTCTCGGAGTTCTTTCTCCAAAGAGAGTCATTTGCTGAGGATCGTTTACGATTTTAGTCATAACTCTAAATATTTATATGATAACTTACTTGATTTTCTTCTTGTACAGACTGTCGAGTACGCTGCCGGTTGAAGAAGGTTCTTGGTTCTGGGTAGTGTCTTCGGTTCCAGTCTTACCCTGAGTGTCATCTTCACTTACAGAAGAAGCACGGTTAACGTCCTTAGAACCGCATTTTGCACAAGTGAGAGGGAACTTCTCTTCCAAGCGAGCTTGGTAATCCTTAGTCAAGGAAATAAGAGTAGTGATGCCAGTAGTTTCTGCATTGAGCATCGTAACGATTGTCTCATCTGCATTTTCACCCATCAACTTCTTGTAGGTTCCTACGGCATTCTCACGGAGAGAAGCAATGTGATTTTTACCTACTGTTGCCATTTCTGTCAAGTTTGCAACCTGAGCATTCAGATTAGTAACCTGTTCCGTAAGAGAATTTTTCTCTGTAGTAAGGTTATCAACAGAAGTTTGCAATTCGTTTCTGGATGATACCAAATTCTGAATCAAGGATACCGCAGCTTCCTGGGACATCTCTTGACCTTCTCCCAAGGTAAGCATATCCTTACCAAACAGAGATTCGAGAAATTCTTGTAATTCTTTGTTCATATTTTCTTTATTATTGGTTTTTGATTTCTCATCACCTTCTTGGTTATCATTAAAAGAACCTTGAGTATCGTCCTTTTCCTGGAAGGATGAAAAGTCTGATTTGTAATCAGTGAAGAAGTATTGCTTGGATTTATCATCCCGGTATTCTTCGTAGGATGACCAAGTCCTTTTGGCAAATGTAGGATTGATAATTTTACCATCAGAACCAATCTTCTGGGCAAATGAATCAGCACCGTGTGATACCAGAGAAGTTTCCATATACCGAACCACTTCGGTAACAATTCTTCGTACCATTTCACCCTTTGAATCATAGGTACCGAGTTTTTGACAGAATTCACTATCTTCCATACTTGGGTGAGATTTATCCCACTTAAATTGTACGGTAACCGAATTACTATGAATTGAAGGAGGTTCCATAAGGATGCCTCTAGCAATTCTTGGGTTTGCCTTACCATCAATCTTCAGAATACCGTTGATACCTCCAGGGATAGTGAAGCTACCATCCTTATAAGCCTCTTGCCACATCACTTGAGATACAGCACCGATTGCATTACCAATGTTAGTTTCATGGTCGCAATTTACTGTTTGCCCAAGTAACATTTTCATAGAAGCCTTGAGTACTCCATTCTGACCGAAGTCTGTCGGATTCCAGTTCTTAGATACAATCGTTTCTGAGAGTAATCTGAACATCGGTTCGATAAATTCTTCGTCCTTGGGAGTAAGTTCCGATTTATCCAGGTTAGGATAATAGGTATTATAATCTATATCCCCTCCCCAAAATCCAAATTGAGCAATGGTGTCCGGTGTAGGATTCTTCCATTTGTAATAATTCTCTGAGAAAGTCTGAGCCCCAACTGCTTCTGGGATATACCCAGCCATGATTGTATGGCCCTGACCTATCGTCATTGAATCAAGATGCTCTTTGTTTTTCTTTGTAAATTTACTCATCTTGGTTTAGTATTTTGGTCCCCTCGAGAAGGAGCCGGGTTATTCTTATCTCTTGACCTACGAGCAGATTGGTTTTTGTCAGCCTGCCTTTGTTTCTTTTTAGTACCCTCTTGGGGATCAATATTACCATCCTGATCTTCTAAAGGAACTCTTGGTTCTTTTTCATCTGGTGAATCATAACCCATTGCCCAAGCATATTGATCTTGGCTAATGATACCTGCCTTATATAATAAGTCAAGGTTCTGTATTTTATATTGGAGACCCTGTTGGATTTTAACTTCATCAGAAACGGTAGAAGTTCCCCAATCAATTTTTATTCCCTTATTATTAAAACCTGCCAAACGCAGTTCTAGAGAATAAATTCTATCCAATACATAAGCTACAATCATTTGGATATTCTTTAACTGGCTAATCATCTTAGATAACATTATGCCAGTTGCACCTTCACCAGTAGTAGATGATACCCCAATTATAGAACCATTAACTCCTAAACCATTAGCTACTGATTGTTGGTTCATATTCCAAGGCTTCTCTATATTACCCAATTCCTTGGTAGTAGAGTTAAGCTTGAATTCATGATCATCAATGTAACCAGTAACTATTCCATCCTTTAACCCCTCTCGAAGATTCTTCTTAAGGTTTACAAGGATTCGATTTAATCGGTTTTCATAAGCTGATGAAGATTCACTTGCCATCTGATCAGGTTTTGCCATCTTAGCTTCAAGGAAACCAATCATACCGGCAACTTCCATGATATGCTTGAAATTAATCTTCATATCATGTTGAGTTTTTAATGAATCAAGAGAAGTCATAAAGGGGGGAATCCCATAAGGCTCATCTGTATCATTAAACATACCAGAATAAATATAGGTTTCTGTATTTAGCTTTATGTAGTCTTCTCTCCGATTATTGGTAAAAGCTACGTTCTTTTGGTAAGGTTGGTAAACTCCATTGTTTTCCCTTTTGAATACTATATTCTCAGGTCTTAGGAATAGGATAGTTGCTAATCCTTCTAGTTTATCATCGGGAACACATTCAATAGAAATAGCTCCACTAACTAAGAGTTGAACTATCATTTTGTTTACTAACCCATCAATCCCAGCAGAATACGTTGACCATTTTTTGGTAGCATTCTTTAGATGTTCCCTCATCTTACTTGCTTCCTCATCCGTATTATTAGGGAATGTAATTAAGTGACCGGTATTAGACAACTTAAACATATCCTGAAGAGCAATGCCCACATCCGGATTTACCTTATATAGATCTCGAATGAAAGGTATTATCTCTGTACGGAAAGAAGGACTTACCATATAAGTAAGCCCTTTTAAGGAAGAAATAAAATTAGAATCTTCTGGAACCGATACCCTACCGGGAGATACTGAAGAAACCTGGTTAGGTTTTTTATTGCCTTCAGCCTGTGGCATAGTGGGAGGATCTTTCTTCCCAAATGGCCATTTGAAACTAATCTTTTTCATTTTGGTTGTACAATTATGTTAGTCTTTCCTTTTCGTATATGATTGCATATTGCTTTTCCGAAAATAGAGTCATCAGAATAGACATCACCTTCAAGGTCTATATCTACTGCTGAATTGTTTGCCCTATGCTTACCCATTGCTACTGGTCTACCTAAACCATCATAGATAAAAGTATAAGCTTCTTGAACGAAAAATGGATCTTTTATTATAACGTCTTCTTCTCGAATATCTTGTTCAAGATTCTCGATGATTACTGAACGATTCTTTTGAGTAGTTAACCATCCTGGAGATTTATCTACCTCTGGTCTACTCTTACCCTTTTTCTTCAGCATCTTTTGATAGTAATACAATTTGGGATAGCCCTCATCTTGAAGCTTGGTAGTTACAGCCATACCAACATCATTGGATTCTGGAGCAATAGTTGCCCAATTATACAATTGGCCAGTATCTCCCAGAAGTTTAGCATACTTATCTATAGGTATTCTACCTTTAAATACTGCTTGTTCTTCTCCTTGCTTATCCATACAAGTAAAAGCTGAGTAGTCAGAAGCTCTACCAGTTGAAACGTCTGCCCCGATAAAATATTCTTTATCTGATTGAGGTTCAAGATATTGCCTATACTGACCATTAAACCTTTTCTTAATAACTGGGTAATCACTAAGGCAGTCTTCGATAGCCTTTATATCAGCTAAATCGAAGACTGTATTTCCTGATGATAAGAAGTCACCATCTATTTCTTGAGCAGTTCTCTTTGGGCCAAGAGCAGAAGCCATTTGCTTATACCAGTTTTCATCTCGTTCTGGGTGCATTTGCCAATATAACCGGATTGGGTTAAATGGATTACCTCCTGCAATGGCATCTACCCAAGTAGAATGGTAAAAGTTCCCTACGCCATAAGGTGTATTTTTATTTATAAAGTTATACTCTTCTTGCCCTCTCCTCTTCTTGTTAAAGTTATAAGTTATATAACTATGATGATCTTCTACGGTTATATCGTAAATGGTAGTTTTAAATTTACGTAAAACTTTTAGAGTAGATAACTTTACCTGATTACCCCTTTTATCAGATAATATCTTACTGATATAGGATCTAGCTGATTTGAGAGACATAGAGTTAAATACTGAGTTCTCCTTGATAAATTGAGTTATACCTTTCTGTTCTAATTCTCCAGTCTCTATTGCATTGAGAACTATAGCTAAAGAATCTAAATCCGTAAAACTTTTACCAATTCTAGTACCCAATTTAAGTCCATAGGAATAAAGATTTGCTCTTTGAGTATTCTCTTTTCTAGATATTACTTGTAGATTAGTTACCCAATTATGATGAGGTACACAATCTATGTGATCAATCACTTGGTCTTTTCCCACTTTAAGATCTGTGAAATGAGATATTACTAGATCAGCCATTCTAAAATGTTTAGAAGACCGATCCTTATGAAGAGTAACTCTAACGTATCCATCATCATTAGGTTTTAAGTGTTTTTTATACCACTTACCTGCCCTTAAATACTTTAGTTCTCCACGGTTAGAGATCTTATAATTAGGATAATCTTTTACTGTCTTCCATACTTCTTTTTCAGGCCACATAATCCTTGGCGGTTCCTGTAATTCTGATAGACCAGTTTTATAGAGAATTACTTTTTCTTTTTTCTCTATGATATCCTTTACTGACATCCACCCATGTAAAGTATATAATTTATGATTTGGTGTACAATTAAGAGTAGTTCCATATTTGGTTTGAATCTTCCAAGTTTCCAGTTTACCTTTATTTACTGAAGCTATGATCCTTTTCCATTCTCCTTTATGGGTTAATACTTTCAAATTACTAACATAAGATAGATCTACAGCACCAAACTTCTTTGGGCATAAGTTCCTTACTTTTATCAAACCTTTATCAGTAATTATTCTAGTATTACCAGTAATACAACTGTTTACTATAGCACTCCCCCCAGTACTAAGAGTTGGGAAGGCCGCGGCCCAGATTTGAGCTGCCCATCTTACTATTGCTGCCTCATCAATAACCAGAAGAGAAAGGGATTCCGAACGACCAGCTTCTGAAGATGTAGGAATAGATTCTATAAAAGAACCATTATCGAATTCTATCATAGAAGCAGATCCAAATTCTCCAGCTCTACCATTTATAATCGGAGTTTGAAGATACCAGGGAAGATTCTTATACATGAACTTAATCTTCTTGAGTACCTTTTTAGCTGTAGTATCCTTAATGGAGATAATGTTTATCTTCTTATTCGGATGGTACATCGCTAACCAAAGGCAGTACATAGAAATAAGTTCTGTAATACCAGCCTGACGAAACTTTAGCAAAATGTTGAATCTCTCTTTTACGAACTGGTATAGTACCGATTTCTGGTAAGGATATAGTTCGAATCTTACCTTTCCTCTTACTGGGTGTATCACATAACAAAAGAGACTAAAGAGAAATACATCATTAGGAACTTTAGCCAGTATCTCTAATTCCTCTCTTGTAAGGTTTGTATTTTCTGTTATAATCTTTTTTGCCATATCAAAATTTATATTGAACTGAAAACTCTAAATCAGTACCTATTCCCGATTGGAATTTCGGGTAGTAGAAAGCATTGATTCCGAGTTTGTAATTAAATCGGTTAGTCTTGAACTCAATTCCAGTACCCATGTCTAACAGATTGTTGAAAGGTCTGTATTTGCCATAGATGTAAGGATTAAGTGAAAATCTCTTTATCCTTTTCTGGGTTAATTGACCCTCATACCAGTTATAACTGTACTTATTCAGGTCGATTTGGAATGATCTAGTTGAATAAGTATTGGATTCCTTATTGAGTAGACTTAAGTTCAATTTATTCCTCTTTAAAACCAATTGAACCAGAGAATCTTGTTTACTGATTAGAGGCTGTCTTATGGAATTATCAGGAAGAGAGTCTGACTTCTCTCTATCGTAAACTAAGATTCTATCTGGTTCTTTTTTCTCTGAAAACTTTTTTTCAGGTTTAAAGGGTTTCTTGATGTAAACTGTATCTGGGATTTCATTGACCGCTTGTTCCAGAGAATTAACCTCTCGAGAAAGTTTGTAATTCTTGAAGCAAAGGTAAATAGTAAATCCTATTAGTATTAACGTAACGATATTTTTGGCTTTCTTCATAAACTAATATAATCTTAATAAACCCAGTACAAAAGAAGAAAAAAACCTCCTAAAAAAAGAAGAATAAAGAATACAAAATAATATACTTCCAATCAATGGTTGTATACAACCATTGATTACATTGGTTGATGGAATCAACCAATGTAGGTAGAATGAATAATGATTATTATTGATACCTACCTATTGAGGTTAATTGTATAGAAGGTTTTTAAGAAGGAATTCCTGAAAGGGAGGAAGTTTTTCCCTTCTAGTACTTTTTGACACTTTTAAAGTCTTTTAACATTTAATCAAATCATCAACTTATCCTAGTTCTCTTAGTCTTTAAGCTCCTAGCATGCTTTCTAGTAATATTTTCTCCTAATATTAGGGCCTTACTCGGTTTCTTTTCAACCAACTTTGGTGAAATAGCTTCATACCAACCCTCTATTTGAGAGGCGCAAGCATCTAGTAAATTTAAATATTCCATCTTCTTAGCTTCGAATGATTTTAACATTTTAGGCAATAAAAATCGGCTTTTTGAAACCGATTTTAAATTTGGGTTCAAACTCCAGTAGTAAGAAGCTAAAGCACTACTAAGTTTAGATTCTTCAGCTAGTACTTCTGATTCTAACTTCATTAATTTATATATTAATTTCACTTTAGAACCAGGTAGGTTTTTAATAAAATCCTCAGGTAATCTTGGTAAAGTTTTCATATTATATTTATGGTATTAAGTTATATATATATATAGGTATAATCCAATAGTCTACTTATCGGAGGCGTTTCTAATGCACCTTTTAAACCAAATCCCAATTTCTCCAACTGCCCCTTTGGCAATTGTATACCTTGCCTTGTTAAGCCAGTAAAGATAATTGCCTTCATCCATGAAAATCTTGTAGGATTTAGGAAATCCCATGATTGCCTTGAAATCCAAAATCCCAAGAGGATAACCATCGGGTCGGAATTGTCTATCGGCAGGTCTCAGTGTTAAGGGAGATTTATCTTCTTCCAATCTGTATACTCCTGGGAGGGTACTCATCTTTGCTGTTTTGATTGGCCATTTCTTTTCAGCATGGAATGCTCCTACCCAAAGTCTATGTATTTTCTTTACTGTAAGATTTTTCTTTTCGGGAAGTTTTCGATAGTCATACATTGCCAGGGTTTTATCCAAGGGTATGTTATAATTTAATGGATTCTGGTAATCGTTAAGTAGATTTCTAGTAATTGTTGGGTTTTTTACTTGAAATACTTCATTGAAAGCATTCAAATATTTCTTACCGGTTTTTCTATGTACTCCAATGATAAGTAATCTCTTTCGTGATAACTGTGAGTTCCCATAATCAGAAACCGACCTTTCGTGAAAAATAAGTTTATAGTCTTCGAAAGTTTTTTGAAGGTATTCCTTTGGTAGCAGAGATAGCAAACGAGGCAAGTTTTCTATAAGAAATATCTTAGGTTTATAATGTAAGATTGATTGAATCACTAGATTTAGGGATTTATTCTCTTGGGGATTACCCAATTCTTTTACTTTTGAAAGCCTCATAATGGAGGATGCTCCACAATCTGGGCTTGAAAGTATGATGTCTGGCTTACAGTCTGGAAAAGTTCCATCTTTATAATAGGGTATATCCCCAAAGTTTAATTTCCACTGTTCTAGACCCTTAGTATAAAATACTCCTCTAATTTCTAGATTAGCTATCAAATTCTTTCTAAAAGGAAACAAAAGGATGCCTGCACCAGCAGACACCCCTAATACTTTTAATTTTTTCATTTCTTGTAGCTTCTCAGTTTTATGTAAGACATCCATGAAAAGGGTAATCTTTCTTTGAGATAATCCCATTTGGTATCATTCGAATGAGCTTCTTCTTCGAAACTTACATCGTGATATCGATCATTCTGCTTATCCCAACCTGCAAAAGTGAAGATGATCAAATATTCGATTCCATACCATAAGTAGAAGAATCCAAAAGCCATTATAGGGATAATCCACCATGGAGCTCCTAAACCAGTTACTATGATACCAATAATCAATCCCAGAATAAAGCATTCTATCTGTTGTACCTGATGAATACACTCATGATTTATATTATCCCATTCATATACCTCTTCATCATACTTGAAGAATGAGTTGAAAAATAGGGTTATTGCTGTGTAATTCTTGGCTAGAATCAACTTTGCTAACCAATTATTGAAGTGACATCTTTTCATAACTTATTTTTGAAGTTTTCGTAAGCATTTCTTAATTTCTGATCGTAAGCATTCTGGGCATATCCAGGGCCATTATATTTTTTGGCAAATCCTGCCCAATCTTTTTCCTTGAGTTCTTTCAAACAACCCGAGTTATTCATGAAATAATACATCAATTCCAGTTGTTTTTCATGAGATTCTGACATCTTATGAACGAAATCGAAGACATCTTTGCATCCACAAAGGTTGTGATTGAATCCCATAATCTGGAACATTCCCCAACTTGTGGCTTTTAAAGCACATTCTTCATCAATTTCCTTAGCTAATTCGAGTCTTTTATACTCTCCTAAGCCCCCAAAATATTTAGATTTATCCCATTTTGGGTAAAATACCATAGAGAATTTCTTACAGAGATAAGCTAAATCTCTATCAGGGAACTTTTTATGAAATTCCTTGTACATAATATGCCCCTCAAAAAGGATTTGAGGTCTACCATCGGATAAAAATCCATCTCTACCTGCAGCTTCTACTATCTGTACTGCTTTTAAGAGAGCTGGTTCTATACCCAATCTGTTAGCCAGATCTTTAATCATCTCATTTGTTAGTTTATCTTTCATAACTTTAGTGTTTTAAGTTCAATAAACATTGAACAGTATTGCTCATATCCCTATTTTCTAAGTTCTTTGTGTTCTATTATCTCATATAATCTATAAATAATGCAATATGAATAAGACAAATCGATGCCGAATATGCGGCAAACCCCTTAATTTAGAGGATTTTGACTTGAATAGGGAGATCCCAAAGCTTATGAAAGCCCAGGATGTTTGTTATCAATGTGCTTTTTGGTTTAAACGTTTAGATTATGATAAAAGCCTTGAAAAAGAGAATAAAATTGCCATAATCACTCCTGATTATTCTCATTGGATAACTCGAGTACCCGGAGATATTTTAATGGTTCCTTCGGCTTTCGGAGGAATTTACCAAACTAAACTTCAACCAATCAACACTTTAGGGGTTATAGATCGGAATAAGAAGGATCTATACATTATCAGATACAATAACATCACTCACCAAGGCACTATACCGGAGCATCTAAGAAAACTTTTTAAAGTAAACGGAGTATTCCTATCTCCACAGGAATACAAAATGCTAGAAGATTACCAAGGCAATGCCTATGAATTTATTAAAAATAAAATAGATAATTTTCAATAATCAAATAAATTTAGTATATTTGCATAAACAATTAATCAAACGAATTATGAAAGAAAAATTAAAAGAAGGAACAAAGGTAATCTACTCAAATTCAGAGAATCCTACACTGATGGAAGAAGTAGAAGTAGTTTCAGTAGATAAAAAAGAGGGAGTTGCTACTCTGAGTAATAAGGTAAAGGTAACTAGATTGCCTAACTTGGATAGAATTTATAAAAGAGTAGGCAATAATCTTCAGGGATTTGCCTTACCAATGAATCCTGAAAATGAGGAAAGGTTTAAAAGGTTCAAGGCATATTTCTCTATCAAAAGATCTATAGAGAAATTATCCTCTTATGGAGAAGATATTAAGGGATGGGAAATCTCTAAATTAGAAAAGGTTCAAGACAAATTATCCAAGGTAATCAACTTAATCGAAGAAAAATAATGTGGGTGATTCTTTACACAGTATATGCGGTTTGTTTTTTGCCAGCAGTGATTCTTACTAAGCTTTGTAAGAGATATTTGGGTTTAAATGAATTCATTACTTTCATCAGTATCTGGTTAGTTTTGCCTTTGTTCCCAATATATTGTTTAATCCGATACTTAAAACATTTGAGATTATGAGACATTATTTCGATTCAAACAACAACTATAGAGGTTGGTCTGCCAGTACTCAAGAACTTATATTATACATATTGTTCTTGGTTTTATTCCCAGTTATAATCATATTTGGGGTATTATTCTTTCCTTTAATTTATCTGGGTTGCTACTTTAATCAGGGTAAATTCTGGGAGAAGAATAAAATAGGCCTTACATTTGCCTTAGCATTCTGGGTAATTGCATTATTCGTAATTTAAAAGAGAAGTTAGATTTCCCCAGTCTTCGAAAAGTGAATGTAGAAGAGAATAAAGAAAAAGAAGAAGAACATTAATATAATGTTTCATTCATAAGAAAGATAGATTGATCCGTTGAAGATCCCGGACCCTTAGAGAAGGTAATCCGGGATCTTTTTTTTAGTTAAAAACTATCTGATATAGAATCCTATGATCATGGGCATCATTCTTATTAGTCAATCGTAAAGATACCTCATCTACTATACCAGTACCATTACTTAAGAATATTTCCCCTTCGTAATTTTTAAGACCTAACCCACTAACTGAACTTTTAAGTGTGAGAGATCTAGATTCACTGGGTGTTTTTAGTTCAAGCTCATAATCCTCTAACAGATCTTCTCTAAAAGTACACATCAGAAAGTATTTGATATCTGAACTGAAGTCATAATTGCTATTCATCTTAATTTTACAATTATAGATAGGATAATGGGAACCATCATCATTAGTACCCACATTTACAAAACTAAAATGAGGTATAAAATCCAGAGTACCTACATTCTTTGGATAACCAGAAAACTTTATCAGTGAAGCAGTGTAGAAAGGCATGCTATTTTGTAAAATTCTAACCTCTTGGGATTTATCTCCTGCAGTTCTTACTAATAAGTTAGTGGACCTATCCTTTGCAGAGGTATTAGGATCTGCAATTATAGTAACTGATCCCTTCCCTTGCCCAGAATTTTGACTAACTGTAATAAAATCTTTTTTCATATTTTTAAGCTTTTAGTGTTATTTAAGGTATAAAGGGAGATCTCGAGATCTCCCTTTATAATCACCTAACCATGTGTAATAATGGTGAACTATTCTTATATGTAACTTAAAAATTATTTAGAGTATGGAAAAGAACTTTTTAAACATCACTCCAGAGAGTGGAAATGGAAATCAAGAAGTAACTATTAATGCAAAAGCTAACATCTCTCTAGAAGATAGAGAAGAGATGTTGAGGATCAGATCCTCAACAGGGAAAGAGGCTTCTGTAAGAATAACCCAGGATGGTGTACCTTTTATGGCTAATATTGGAGTAGTACCTAGAAATATCTTCCCCTCAGGTACTGGATATCCTATAGATATTACCTTTTCAAAAACTACTTGGGATTCCGAAGGTATACCAACTACTGAACTGAAAGTATCTAATACAGATGAAAAAAAGTTTGAGGTTATACCATATTTCCAACTCCTAATCAGAAAGGATATAGTAGATGAATTATTACCTCCTGGGGAGTATGGAAACCCTGCGATGTATATTCAAGATGCTCTAATAGATCAATCTCTAACTGGTAGGGGTGTAAGCTTTAATCAAATTACTATAAAGGGGATTGAATATTATACTGCAGCAACAGATGGATCTTACTATGGAGAAGATTTTTATGCTACCATAGGATTATGCTATGAAGATGAAGAGGTTGAATTATTCCGATTATGTACACAGAGATTTGATATTTACTGGTTCTAGAGAAAAATTATATAAACATGGTAACAGTAGAAAGAATTAGAGATGATAGTGAAAAGAGAATCCTAAGGTGTTCTGAGGGTAATAGTGTTTGGTATCAGATGTGGATTAATCCTGAGGATATGATGAGAATAGAACCATTATTGGAGGGAGGGAGTAGAACTTGGATGATAGAACTTCAGAAGTATTATGTATTCTTTTATGAGAGAAAGAAGGGTAGAAGGCTTATTGGGAAGGATAGGGTTAAGAAGATATTGGATACCCTTTTATAGAAAGGAAAGCCAGGGATGTTTGGTCTCTGGCTCTTTGTGTGAAGTATATGGGGTTATACTATAGCCCCATATAAACCTTTAATATGTAAGTGTATGAATAAAAGTTTTTTAAGTTATCTCCAAGTGAAGGTAATGGTAATGCTCAAGTAGTTATTAATGTTAAGGAAAATATGTCTCTAGATGAAAGGTCTGAGAGCCTTAGAATCCGAACGAGTAATGGAGTAGAGAAGCAAGTGAGGATTACTCAGGATCCTGGTATGATCTTCTTCCCTACTATGCAAGTATCTGGCATCCAGGTAGGACAAGGTGAGAAGAAGTTTGCCCCCTTAGATCATTATCCTGTGATATCTCCCCAGAGTGATAAGAATTGGTTGGTAGATAGTATTAATATAAGGAACCTATTATCAAGCTTTACGAATGGAGGGGTAATAGTTTTTCGATTAAGGATTCTTATGAGAAAAAGTTTCTGGGAGAATTATATTCCTGAGGTTAACCAGGGAGGTTTTACCTATTATCTTGAGGATAAGAGTGAAGAGTTATATTCTATTGATGAATTTTGGTACCTTAAAGATGACTGGGTATATGTGGGATGGAATTGGAATATGGACTCTTCTGAAGGTTCTCATATTCCTTCTGCTACTTTAGATTATGATCCTGGAGATGGAGATTATAAAACGATATTCGAATGGATCTTTTCGGATGGTATAGATAATATATTACCTCAGTAATCGGAGTCTTGGTAGGCCTTTAATGTGAGGAGGTAAAATCATAGCCTACTAAAAAGGGTGAAGAATCCTCAAGGTACCTCTTAATGCGTAGAGCAAAAATTTCCTGGTAGTTTTAGGGGCGAACGGTTACGTTAATTTTAACATTTTAAAAATAAAGATAAGGGACAATGTTTTATTGTCCCTTTTTTTATTTCAGTCTTTAAAATACTCGTTTTCTTCGTTATTTAAACTTTCTTTTGTGTCCTTATACATTTGCTTTATTAAAAGAGATAATGCAGCAAATAAAGCTATATTTAATAATATCATAATGTTTTAGATTATAATAGGGAGTATTTAAAATACTCCCTTATATTAGTGTATTATTTATTAAAGCCTTTTACTATCTCTAAGCCTTTTTTCAAAATGGTTTTCTTTTCTTCTTTAGTGTTTTCGCTTGCAATAGAAGCAAATGAAAAATCATTCAAAACGTATGCAGATTTGTAGAAATCTAAAAAAGCACTAATTAATTTTTCTGATTTATTTTCAACAATGGTTGAAAGCATAGAATAAGTGTAATTTCTTATTTTCTTTCTTGCTGCCTTTTTCTTTTTTTCATCCATGCCATCAAACAAACTATTTTTATAAATTTCTGTTTTTTGTCCTAAAGACGTTTTTAATAGTCCGTTTGTTTTTTCTTTAGTTGTTTTAAATAATTCATTAAAAGAAATTGTAGCGTTTGCTTTACTTGTTGCAATAGCTTTTTCTACATTCACATTGTTTACTTTTGTTGTTAACATAATAAAAATACATTTAGTTTTTATGTTTATTTTATTATTTCCTTTTCTCTATAAAACTAAATGATTTATAAGAAAAAGAGAAAAGGTTTTTGTTTTATTTCTGTATTGCAAATATAAGAGCTATTTTTTAATCTACAAAATTTTTAGAAAATTATTTTCTTAAAAAGTTTTAATTAAAAATTCATTCAAATATCGCTTTGTTTTTCTCACATTGCAAAGATACGGACTTTATTTTAATCTACAAACATTTTCAAGAAAAATTTTCAAGAAAATGAAATTTTTAAAAATCAAAAATTTTAAAATTAAAATTTGCAAAAATCTAAAAATTGGAGAGGTTTTTAGATTGCACCCTAAAAAGTTAGTTTAAAATTTGCACTTAAATTTGGGGGTACGTTCAAGCTTAAAATCACGCACGCTTTGTAGCTATATAGATTACCTGTATGAATAGAGAGTAAGGTTGTTCAGGTTGGGTATACCTATATACTCATAGGCCATTAATGGTACCCAGTAGTAAATATCCCATATTTTATTCAATTGCTATAGGAGCCATTAAGGGAATATTCTAGAAGGCTTATAGGTATAGGAGTATTAGAGCCTAATTACCTAATATAGGGCCATGGATAGCGATTTTGAAAATAGGTGTAGAGTAAGAACATAAAAAAGTCCAGTACCAAAGTTAGGCCTGGACCAAAGTTAGGCTTAGTAGGATTAATTAGCAAGTGAAAGGAACTGTTACCATGACCAATGTAGACCATATATGTATTAGGGGCATTTCTAGTGAAGCTTCGGGATCGAAAGGAAATACCTGATGTAATTGATTAGAGATTTCTAAAGATTCTTCTGGGGTAAGTGTATCGGGATCCTTAATGGTAAAGGACCATAGGTGAAAGCCTTGTTCCTCATGGTCGATAGTGTTAATGGATATTAGGGTTAACCGTTCTGGGATTTGGGTTTCCTGGATTTCAGAAAGGATGGGATAAATGTAATCCTTGATCCCCTGTTCGAAATGAGGATAGGAATCAGGTACAGCAATTAATGAAAGATTAATACTCTTTGCAAAATTAAATTCAGTGTTTAAAATACTTGTTCTCATAAGTCTATCTTTAATTAGTTATTATTACAATGCAAATATAAATATTAAATATTATATATGCAAATCCTCAATTGCCTTATAGGGGTACCTAAGGGCCTTGATTATATTTTTAAATCCTTGAGGCCATGAATGGAGATTGCCATAATCCTAATTTGCCTTATAACCTTTACCCTATATAAACCTATACCTAATAAGGCAATCAAAGGTACCCCTAAATCACAAAATGTCCTAGAATTATTGCATTTATCAATAATATAAATACTAATGCAATAACTTACATAGTTACTAGGATAATTGCCTAATAATCCCCTATGATTGCCCATAAAATCCTATTTCTAGGTACCTTGAAGGCAAATATAAATCCCCAAGAGATCCCCATTGCCCCACAAATCACAAAATCAGTAAAAGGCAACATCCTACGAACAACCGTACACTGCCTTTTTAACACGTAGCCTATTTTATCAACTATTATATATATATACTAATAAAAGGTATCTAGGCAAAAGGCAAATAAGGGGCCATTAATCGACTACTGTACTAAAGCTATAGTACACTCCTACATACGTTTGTAGCTATATGACTATCTGTATTATAATTGCCTTTTACCTTCACTTACTTTACCTTATATATGTATATAATAAGCGGCCATTAATGGTACTGGGATTATGAGGATTTTATGGAGATTAGGGGCCTTTTTATTGCCTTTTTGTGATTACCTTAAAATGAGCCAAGTAGCTCTAGAGTATAGTAGCTATATAGTAGTGTGGTATGTTTTGTATAGTAAGTAGGGGGGATTGCCTTGAGGTACCTCAAATTTTCGAAACCCCCGGGGATACCTTGTATATGTATCTTAGATATGTATTATATGATATGAGTATTAATAGTAAGGATGATATATGGTAATAGGTATTAGTGTATTATATGAGGTATAGGATAGGATTATATTGATTGGGTATATAGGTATTATGTATACCTTTAGTGTATGGGTTCTTTATTATTTCTCTTTTTGTTTTTGTTGGGGAGGGGGGTATTGGTTATAGGTACCTTTGTATTGGGATTAGGATTTGTGATATTATGTACCTTATTTTGTTTTGTTGGGGTGGGATTGGTAGGTGTTCTCATTGTGTATGAGAATTGGGATGGTGATTAGGGATAGGATTACCTTTAGGATTTGTGATATTCATGGTAGTGGGATTATATCGATTATGGTTATATCACTTAGATTTATTTGTAATATCTCTCTTAACCTTAGCCTTATGAATTCTGAGTGAAGATGATTTTTGTTTATTTCTTGGTGGGGGTAGCGGAGGTAGGGATTTAGTTCCTCAGTTCTGTATGGGATTACCATTTCCTCTGTGAAACCCTCTGTGTAGTCTTTAGTGTGACCTGGTACCTCGAAAGATACCAGGAATTTTCCTTTTGTTAGCATGGCTCTAGTTCATTAGTTAGTATTCGGATATCGGTATATTGATTCATGTATTCCTCTTCTGAAGATATGTCTAAGCATTTACATACTATGTAGTGACCGTACATTGATATACCTGATTTATAGCACATTGATATACCTGATTTATAGCCTTGGTCATCGTTTAGGAAGTAGGCTAATCCTTTCCTATTGATTTCGATTACGGGGTAAGGAGGTTCTCCATTGGTTGCTTCCTTATCGAAGGTAGCAAAGTCGTAAGTATCCGTATTATCAGTCATGGTAGCAAATATTTCTATTAGCCAAGTAAAGTCCTCTAAAGGTACTTTATCTAGCCATTCCCATCCGATTGGGTAATCGTTTATTGTTATGGTTAAGTTACTGGGAATAGTTGAATTTAGTTTCATATTTTGTTAGTTGAGTTGAGGGTTAAAAGCGGATTGGGTTGGTTTAATATTTCTGAGTAGAACACAAGTTAGATTATGATTTTGATCGAGAACTCCCATAACGGCAAATGAAAGAAAGTGATTAAGTTTTGGTATTAGTATAGTTCATCTGCCAGGCTTGGTTCTGGGTTATCAGATTCTTTTTCTTTAATTACGCATTCGTTACATTTTGTAGAGGATGAGGCTCTAGTGAATTTTTGATATGAGAATTGTTTGGTGTCCTCATCATAGGCAAATCTAAATAGCCCCTTACGGGTAATTCTCTTCCCGTAAGTTTTCTTTAGATTGTTATACCAGTCCATATATTCCTGAGGAGATTTAAAGATTTCTTCTTTGCCATCTTGATCAGGATCTTTGCTTATGGGTCTGACCCTCCAGTTAACCTTAATCTGATCAGGTAACATAGTTAGCGATAGAAAATATCTTGTCCAAGTACCTAACCTAATGTTTCCAGTTTCCATCTCAATTGTAGAGGGAACCATTAATTGTGGAGTATACCGGTATTTTCTCATGATATAGAAAAGTTAAGTTGGAAAATCCAATTGTTTTTATCAAGTTGATTGAATGATATGAATGTACCGTCGTTATCTGTGAAAGCATTCATGAATTCAATAGCAGCATCAGCTAATTGTCCCTTATAGGGATTAGTATCAGCAGTTATTGCCGATTCGAAGATGAAGGTATAGTATGCCGTATCCTCTATTTGAACTTGGTTAATATCCAAGCAATTGAGTTTGTAATCATCCTCTAATCTGATTAGAAGTTCCATTAAGAGATTACAGAGATTGCCCTGTTCATCAGAGTCAAGTTCAAATGTAGATTTCTTTTCTAAGAAATTACGAACTACCTTTAGTGTTTGGGAGTCGTTGTAAGTTACTGAATTTTTCATAACGTCTATATTTAAAAGTGATTTGTTTTAATTCTCTATGCAAATATAATCATTTTTATTTTTATAGAAAAATATATTCTTTTATTTTTATATGGAGCTGAGGATATAAGAAAGGTTACTTGTCTTCTTCAGTTCATCGAAAGCAATAGATAGGCAAGATTCTTTATCGGCAAGAGAAGAAACTTCGAATTTACTAAAGAAAGTTTTTATCGAATCCTTTAAGTGTTCAGTAAGGGCTTCTGATAGCTCTTTAGAGTCATAGGCTGAAATCAGATCAGTTCTCAACTTTATAAGGTCTTCTTCGGATTTTACTAAGGGATTGAATTCTTTCATAAAAGAGAAATTATCTTTAGTAGAGATACACTTTTGATATCCAAGGTTTACGATTTGATTTATAAATTTCTTATATAGGTCTCTGCTAACCTTGAGATAGTTACCTCTATCTAGATTAAAGTATAGTGGGATTGAGGGTAATGTAACTTCAGAGGTTCTCCCCTTATTTTAGCTATATTATTGGTATCCTCTATATAGATATTTCTAATCTCTAAACATAGTCCGTTA
>OJRM01000024.1_pt1 | contig 93889 bp, 129 predicted proteins | sample 1599171 | NCBI WGS metagenome assembly OJRM01 (sample SAMN03922538, study PRJEB24848) | human gut metagenome | isolation source: stool sample | host: Homo sapiens | place: Germany | collected 2010-05
CTGACGCACAGAGACTAGCGCAGGAAAAAGCCAACGCTATGGAATGCGATTGCCCGGAGCAGAAGACGTGGTCATGGTCTGTATCTATGAATAATGATTGCATAAGTCATGAGCAACTTGTCACATCAAGAGGATTTACGATTACGTATAATAATCAATGTGGTAGATCTATATCTGGCTCTGTGAGTGGTGTAGGATATACACAAAACGGAGAAGAGCAGGTCAATAGCGCTAGCTTTACAATTCCCGCAGGATCTGGAAGCAAGAGTGGAAGTGTGTATTTTAGCCGAGAAGTGGTATGTGGAGATGTAACAATCTCTGGTCATGATTCAGGTAATTGTTGACAATCACTGCTGTGATGGTTTTTTAATAAAAAGGAGAGACTTATTAGCCTCTCCTTTTTTTGTTATACATCAGAATCTTAACAGTTCCCAGATCCTCCCCCAGAAACACTTATGGATCCACATTGTACTCCTGAATCAAAACCTATGACACCGGTTTTTTTACCAGACCCAGTAGGTATACTTACGGTAGTACTTCCAGCCGTAACGGTTTGTCCATGATCATTCCTACCAGTAACAGTTACAGTTATTGATTTAGATGATCCACATTGATTATTGTAAGACACTTCATAGGAGCACCTTAAGGCGGATGCAGAACCAGACAGGCCATTACAAGGATCACCGCTCAGCATAGCGTTGGCGCTCCATGTTTTGGGGCAATCGCATTCCATAGCGTTGGCTTTTTCCTGTGCTAGTCTCTGTGCGTCAGCCTGTGCCGCGGCGGTAAGTGCGGCCTTATCACCGTTACACTCACACCAAGCGCCATTGTTTCCGCCGGAAACCCAGTAAGCGGAAGCCTTCGGAGCCGTACATCCTGACGGACAACCTTGCTTGGTAGCAGTAGCCTCTACATAATCATTACATACCCTTCCACTACAACCTGCATCCGCTAATGCCTGAGCTTGTGATCTAAGCGTCTCTATCTTATCGCTAGCCTGAGCGTTGGCAGAAGACGTGCTAGAAGCGCATATAGATCCAGAAGGTACACCCGGATAGGAGATCGTTACTCCACAAGGTCTATCAGATGGACAATTCCTACTAGTAGCAGATCCCCCTTGGAAACCGATCGTATTACAGCAAGCAGATCCATAGCTTAGATATTCCTCTCTTCCACAATCATTTCTATATAAAGCTACACTTTCGCCAGATCTACACTCAGCCTCTCCTATTCTACTCCAAGAATTAGGATCACAACAGCTATCACAAGAACCACCTGAACATCCACAATCGCAAGACTCATGCAACCTGTTCTCAGTCTCGTCAGAGTGACATCCAGTGCTATCAGTCCTTCTATACCTAGCCCAAACATCACCACCTGAGCAATAGTTTCCGCCATCATAGCTCCAACCACTCCAATTAGGAGGAGTGTCCTCGCAATCTCCGTTCTTATTAGCGTAAGCTTGAGCGGCGGCTCTGGTAGCTGAATTGCTTCTGAATGCCTCTTGAACCTTGTTATTGGCGTCAGCCTGAGAGACCGTTGATGTTATAGGATCTAATCCTAACGAGCTATAAGGAACTGATATAGCCACACCCTGTTTACAAGAGCCGCAATTATCCTTGTAGAAAGTAGCGCTTCCAGTACCGGTCCATACACAAATGCCATGCTGGTTAGCGTAATCTTGTCCTTTCTGATCTAGGATCTGCTCAGCCTTGCTTCTGGCATCCGCCAAAGAAACCTTGCTGGTGATAGCCGTGCCGCCGTTGGCTTGTGTGGAGGTCACCGTTATCCTCTGGCCTACCCCGCCTTCGGCGCAGTTGTTCTTATAGAAGTCACGGCTTGCCACGTAAGTCCAGGTACATCCTCCGTTCTTATTGGCGTAAGCCTGACCCTCAGCTCCACGAACGGCATTCTCAGCTTTCTTATTGGCGTCAGCCAAAGATATGTTGGAGGTGTACGGATGTCCCGGAAGCTTGCTGCTGCTTACGGATACCATGTCTCCTACGCCGCCATCAGCGCAATTGTTCTTCTGGACCTGACCGGTATAGCTTCCTGTCCACGTACAAGTACCCTTCGAGTTAGCTACGCTCTGTCCCTGAGCCGTAACAGCCGCCAATGCCTTGGCGTTAGCGTCAGCCTGAGATACACATGACTTGAACTTGCCATCAGAGCTAGGACTTGGATCCGTAACATCATTCTGAGTCACGGTAACGGAGCTTCCAACCCCACCATCCGCACATTGACGAGTGAAGGCCTTAGATGCCGTACCAAACCAGAAGCATATCTTATTACCACCAGCTATATACCGCTCTTGATTATCAGGATCAGTGTAGCAGGTATTGGTATTACGTTGATGTAATTTAGAGATACAATCCTTGCATACGGTTTCGATAGTCTTCCAAACCGGTTGCTCATCCTTAGTATGACACGTGTCATCATAGTTCTTGTTAACGAACGCCTGACCCATCCTATCGATGTAGGCCTTAGCCAAAGCGTCAGCCTCCTCTTGTGAACGGGTAGAGGTGAAGAACTGACCCATAAGATCCGGGGTTACGGTAATAGGATCAGCATACTGGCAAGTAGGACACTTAGGAGTGAACTCCTTACTATAATTACCGACATATATCTTCAACTCATCACAAGTACCACGATCGTTGGCTATGGCCTGACCTTGTGCCTTGACAGCGGCCTTAGCAAGCTCATCAGCGGCGAACTGGCTCTCGTATGAGTAGAATGGGCCTCCGGTTACATCGGCCTCAGTAACGGTAACTGAAGACGGGATAAGACCGGACGGACAGTTATTCTTCTCGAACGCCTCGCTATAATGACCGGTATATTTAGGAGCCTCATGACAAGTGCCTTGCTCATCGGCTATCTTCTGGCCTTGATTCATTACAGCGGCCATAGCCACTAAATTAGCCTCATCTTGAGATACGCAAGACTGGAACGGATGACCTTCCACCATATCTTGTGTTACGGTGAACGGATCTCCTACCTGATTAGCGCCACAATTGCTCTTCGTAAACTCGAAGCTAGCCTTACCGGTATACATAGTAGCGTTAGAGCAAGTACCCTTGGTATTAGCCAAAGCCTGCCCTTGAGCTTGTACTGCGGTCATAGCCATAGCGTCAGCAGCGGTCTGGGAGTCGTTGGACTGGAATGGGTGTCCTTCTACCATATCTTGAGTGATCATCACCTTAGATCCGATCTTGCACTCACCACAGTTGTTTCTCGTGAACTCCAAGGAAGCACGGCCAGTGTACGTACAAAGGGCATGGATATTGGCGAGAGCCTGTCCTTGGGCGTCAACGGCAGCCTTAGCCTTGCTGTTGGCATCCTCTTGAGACACGGTGGAAGTAAATGGATAACCATCAACCATCCTATCGTTTACCGTATAAGTTCCACCAGTACCAGTACCACAATTGTTACGGGTAAACGTACGTGTATAAGTACCGGTATATACAGGAACCTTCTCACACTTACCTTTCACGTTAGCCACATCCTGACCTTGGGCCTCAACAGCGGCCTTAGCCTTGTTATTGGCGTCATCCTGAGACACGGTAGACCTGAAGTCTCCTGTCACCATAGTCTCGTCTACAACAACCTTGGTGCCGTATTGGGTCTCATCGCAATTATTACGGGTAAATTCCTTGCTATATTTACCATGATATACGACCTTCTCCTTACACTCACCTTCAAGGTTAGCCTGTTGTTGGGCGTTAGCCTCAAGATCGGCCTTAGCCTTATTGTCAGCATCCTCCTGAGAGATAATAGAGAAGTACTTACCAGCGGCTACGACATAAGTATAAGGTTGACCGATATGGAACTCATCGCAATTGTTCCTAGTCACGGTCTTCTCCATTCTTACGTTATAGTAGACGTTAGTCTGGCAGTCACCACGCTCGTTGGTGATAGCTTGACCTTGCGCCTCCACAGCGTCCTGCGCCAGCTTATTGGCGGCATCCTGTGATACTGTAGAAGTAAACGGATAGCCGGTACACATCTTCTCATCCACGGTAAAGTCAACAGGCGTAGAACCTTCAGGACAATTGGTTCTCTGGAATACCTTAGAATACGATCCGGTAAATACCGGTATCTTCTCACAATTACCCTTGATATTGGCTATATCCTGACCCTGAGCCTCTACAGCGGCTTGGGCTAACTTATTAGCCTCCTCCTGAGATACGATGGATCTAAAGTCACCTTCTACCATAGTCTCGTTAACAACCACATCCGTTCCGTATTGAGTGGAGTCACAATTGTTACGGGTAAAGGTCTTGCTAAACTTACCATAGTAGATGTTCTCCTTAGGCTTACACTCACCTTCCAGATTAGCTTGTTGTTGACCATTCTTTTCAATATCCTCAAGAGCCTTCCTGTCGGCGTCCTCTTGAGAGATAGAAGACACGTACTTACCCTCAGGTACGATGTAAACATATTCCTGACCATCACTGAACTTATCACAATTGTTACGGATAAAGGTTTTCCTTTGCTCCTCGTTATACCAGATGTCAGTTATACACTCACCATGTTCATTGGCGTACTTCTGTCCGTTAAGAGCTATATCCTCCATAGCCTTAGCGTCAGCGTCCTCCTGTGAGATAAACGACTTGTACGTCCGCTCCTCAACCACATACAAGACAACCGAACCGTGCTGGTTGGCTAGACAGTCATCCTTGGTAAACGGCTGAACCATCTTGATATTATAATAAACGGGCTTGGCATCTTGAGCTATCATATACTCCTTAACAACACTACCATCCTTTGACGTTATACGGAACTTAGCCGTACAGATCTGACCGGTGTAATTAGCCTTGTATACGATGTTAAGCTTATTATCGCCTACCCCATGGCTCTTGTCGTTAATGGCAAAGCAATTACCCTCAACGCAATTCTTATCTACTTCCCTTGCCATGTCAATCCTCCTCTATTCTCCATGAAACATTATCTCCGGCCTCTACCCTTACGATCTGGGTATCACCATCCTTATTAAGCGTCAGCCTTTGCGGATCCACATTAAAGGGTGGTTCCGGCTCCGGTTCCTCGCTGCCATCGCCGCAAGTGCAACATACCAGTTCAATATCATACTCGGTATTGGACTTGATATCGATAACGACCTGACCGTTCTCACTAGTTACGTTATCAAAGTCATGATCAAGTATAATATAAGGTATATCATTAGGCTGTTGATTGATATTAACAACCTTGCCATTCAAGACAAACATCTCATGATGCTCCTCGTTATCCATGTTCTTAGGCATGGCTATAACGAAGCTAGCGTCATACAGGTCAGTGGCTCCCGGATCCTCAGGATCGGCGTACACCACGTATCTGCTATCCTCGTCAGGTATCTTAACGGATAACCCGTTGACATTCATAGACACCATATAGCATTTACTTACCGAACCACCAAGGGTAAGGCAGGAGGCCTTGACCGAGGCGGAGTTAAGCTTGGCGTTGATGACCGCCGTCCCGCCCTCCATGTCAAACATGATATTGGCCGGATCTACGCTCACCCGCTCAATACCCTTCTGGGTTATAGTGGCGAGCTTCGTTACCTTGCCTTTCTCGACCGCCACGTAAGTCTCCCTAGGCAACCTACCCATCCATCCCGGCTCTACCTTAATAGCGACCTTATCTGGTCCGGTACCGGAAATCTTGTCGTAGGACACCCATGAGGAACCTTGCTCGATCTTAGCAAGAATATCTTTTAAATTATTCATATCATTCCGCTTGAGTTATAGTCCATTTATCACTCTTACCTACGATAATCTCCAGAATCTGCTCACCGCCCTCAGGAGGATACTCGAAGTTAGTAGGCTTAATCTCAAACACGCTGGCGCCACCACAACCAAGATCACAGATCATATCCGGCAACCATCCCTCCTCGAAAAAACGCTCTATAAGCTCCCTGACGGCCTCTGAAAAAGAATCAAGCTCCAACCTGTCTGCTGGGACAGACCCTTTCTTAAGTGTCTCACCACATACCCAACCGTCGCACTCGGAAGCCAATACCGTATCATATACTCTATTAGCCATAACAAGATGAATTTAAAATATTACTATTTAATGTAGTATATACGATATTAACATCAGCGAACTCATCGCCCATGCAATACCTTTTCTTGAACTTAACGGATCTACCAGAAACGACATACCCGTCGTTAGGTACGATAGTACCGCAGTAGGTCACGCTAAGAACATTCAGAGGCTCGTATCTTAACCTTACGGCCTGCACTCCTTTAAACGAATCCCTTTGGATAGACGCCGTTGCTCCAGATACGGCAACCAACTTCCTTACCAGAGACTCGATTACGCTATTCATGCCATCTCCGTTCCTGATATCTGCCTCAGGAAACGACTGACCATCATATATGATCTGGGAACTGTAGATACTACACTCATTCCCAGGTCTATATTCCGGCTTACATGGATTACAGTTATTCCTCATATCAAATCAATTTATTAATCATTCTCCTTAATTCAAGTATCTCAGCATCCCTGTCCCTTATGGCTTTTATCATAGCGTTAAGGACATCAGACATATCGCAGCTGGGAGATAATCCCAATGACTCCACACGTACCTTGTCTCCGGGATAAATACAATCAGTGCTCATATACGTAGAACATGGCACCTTCGTCTCATCTACAGTAGGCCTGTATTGCTTCTTGTTACAACCATTCATTATTACCATACCTCCTCTTCTGCACCATTATCACCGCCGCCATTACCGGCGTTGACAAGCTCGTTTATAATTTTCTTCAAATCCAGAACCTCACGATGGTATAAATCTATCTGCTTATCCCTAGACGCTATAATACGCCTCAATGAGTCTATAACAACAGAAAGATCCGTGCCTTTCTCTATACCATCCACCACCAACTCATCGCCTGAGTATAAGACGCATTTATCATATAAAACTATAGGACATCCATAGCCAACACAAGGCTCGTCCTGACAATCCCGATCGCAAGGATCACAAGGATCCTCGGGGCATTTGTTAAGAAACTTGTCTATCTTAACGCCATGACAACACTCTTCGGGACGTTCCCGTGAATGATCATGACAACAACCACCTGAATTACACATATGAATAATATTAATGTTTTTAGCAAAGATACAGATTTGGTTTGATTATAAGACAACAAGACGTATGAAACAATAAGAGGTAGAGACCATAAGCCCCTACCTCCAAACACTAAATCAACTATTATGGAAAACTAAACGCGCATCATCACCAATAACATTGATCCTCTTGATCAATGTTCTCAATCCATTTCTCGCACTCAAGATTAAGATCAGCGTACTCCTGCCCCTCTACCATCAAAACCTCACGGGCTTTGGCGTTGGCATCCTCTACTGATATCCATGATCTAAACCTATTGGCTTTGATAGAATAATATACCCTACCTGATTTATATCCAAACGGGCATACCTTCTCAAACCAATCACCGATCGTAGTATTATAGAATACAGGGGAGCAACTACCTTCGGAGTTAGCCTTCTCCTGTCCTTCTTTCATGAACTTCCTATAAGCTAACGTATCAGCATCAATCTGGGATATATCGGATATGACGGCTCCGGCTGGCAATTCATACACAATACCTTCTTTACCTGATGTCCCAGCCTCACAATCGTTCTTGTAGAAAACGCCACGAAGAGGCTGTGAGGCCCAGTCCTTACAGCATGTCCCAACGGCGTTGGCCTCCCCCTGCCCGATCCTTCCAAGCTCAACCATCGCCTTATCATTGGCGTCTTTCTTGGATACGTATGACACAAACCTACCTTTCTCTACACATATCTGTTCCTTGGATCCCTTACCGCTTACGCAATTGTTCTTAATAAACTCATCGCATACCTGATCATTATACCATACGGACGGTATTATGTCGGCATATGTGTTGGCGTAGTCCTGACCATTAGCTTTGATATCATCCTCAGCCTTGCTGTCAGCCTCCTCCTGCGTATCGCCAAAATAAACATCGGCCGGGACCCGGTAGTCAACAGAGCCGCCCACGTACCCGGCAGGTGGGTTGTTTCTGGTGAACGTCCGTACTATTTCTTTATTTCCATATATCATCGTAATTCACTTTGTCACAAAGATAAATATTTTACCGATATGAGACACATAACCGTAAATGCAAATACGCAGTTACCTGATTATCAATTTTTGGGCAAAAATGGAATTAATTATCCCAGTGATTAAACGACTCCGATCCGGCGAACACCCCATAGTCCCTAAACATACCTCCACACAATATGAAATCACTTTTCTTGCTACCATTTATAGATGACAATATGTATTTATATCCCTTGCCTGTTATGTAAATAGTCCTAGCATATATAACCTTACCAGATTCGGTGCATATATTCTTATCACGATAATGAGCAAACTCTTTCCTTACAGCATTAGCCGTAATCTCCCAATCTCCATTAACCTTAACCCTTTTGACTATTATCTTTATCTTAACAAGAAAATCACGTAGACATCTATCACTTATGATTATATCATTCTGCTCAAGTTTCTTGGCCAAATCCCTTATCAGCAAATCTGACTCTCCAGACATGATAAATGACTCAGAAAACTCTATATCCTCTCTCTTCGATTCAAGAACCTTAGCCACCTCCTCAGCTTTAGCCTTCTCCTCTAACGCCAGCTTCTCGGCGGCAACCCTGCCACGATATTCCTTAGCCCAAGCCTCAGCAGCGGCGGGAGGATCATTAAAATCAGGAATCACGCATTTGCCTGTAGTGAGAAGCTCTTTAATCCTGTCCAAGCACCATAACCTGAAATCAACGCTAAGCCACTGAGCGAAATCTAAAGCCAGATCCTCACACATCCATGTGCCAGGATTAACCGTACCCCTGATAATCGTAACAGGCTGAAAATCAGCATTACCATATTTTCTGGTAATGGCATTAATTAACTCATTTACAGAAGATAACGATAAATAATCATTTGGTCTCTTTTTAAACGGCTTCGCCATTTCGGTAGCATTCACATAAGTAATACCGTTCTCTGTTTTGAAAGTTATATCACTACCATTGTAGCTAAATATTGTAGATAATCCTTTTTCGTTGGATCTGGACGCCAAAATTCCACTACTAGCCTTCGTAGAATCATTGGAAATAATTATATTTGCACTCATAATAAATAACCTATATCCATTATATCGTGAGATATGATGGATATACAAAAATAGCCAATTGAATCGTCTATGACAAATCAATTGGCTATTTTTTATATCCAACGCATAAAGATACTTTACAACTTACAAGAGTATCTATCTAACCTACTTGTTTAGAAGACTCCCTGTAAATTGGACACTTGATTTACAGTGGCTTAACATCTAGCAATCCTCATAAATCAATATCTATACATCTGATTATCACCATCGTCCATTTTTGGACTATGGCTCGTTACCCATTGCATATCTTATCCTCTAACGCATAAAGGATTTTAGCTACAGTCTTATCACCATTTACCTTCACGCAAGATTCACCAAGATCCCGGACATCTATAGCCTCCCTGATACGGATAAGCTCTTCATATATCTCCTCTATCACGTCAGAGATCTTGACATACTCCCATCACTAAAGCAAATGGGATTCTTGGATACAAACGCAAGAAACCCCGATATTACTATCGCTGGAATTACTCTTGCTCTCCAATTCGGAAATGCCCTTCCGAAGTATATTACGGGCTGCAAGAATATCACGGTCGTTGATTGCGCCGCACGACGGGCATACCCACGTGCGGTCGCGTAACAACAGACCTTTATTAATACAGCCACATTCACAAGTCTTTGAAGAAGGATACCATTTATCAATCTTATGTACTATCACTCCATACTTTGAAGCGATATACGTAAGTTTGTTAATAAAAGAAGAATGACTGAGATCGGAAATTTTCTTTCCCCACAAACGTTTCATTCCTTCAATGTTTAGATCTTCAATGAAAATATAATCATATTGTTTGCATAATTCATGAGCTAATTTCCATTGAAAATCCGATCGAAAATCGTTTATTTTACGATACGCTTGTTGAAGTTCAAACAGTCTTCTTTTTCTATTATTGGATCCTTTCTTCGCATTAGAAAACTTTCTATTTAGTTTTCTAATCTTGTTTTGATATTGCTTGAAGAATAGTGGAGAATTGATTTTACTACCATCGCTTTTAGTTAGGTAAGTTTTCAGACCAAAATCCAATCCTACAGATGCACCATCATATGTCTTTCTGTAAGAGTTTGCTGGATTATGATCTGTAACTATAATCAAACTAAAACGATAGCAGGTTTCTCTGACTATCCTTATTTGTTTAACATTACCTTCATATGCTCTACTGTATGAAAACTTAAAACGTTTCTTTCCTTTGTTGATTGTAAGGATATTACCGTTTAAGGTAAAACCTCCTTGTTTAAAAACAAAAGAGTTGAAACAATCTGATCTTTTAAACTTAGGTGGTCTCTTTGATTTTCTTTTAAAGAAACGATTATAAGATTCATCAAGACGTTCAAGTATTTCTTGTGTTGTTTGAGAATGAAGAAGATTTCTTTTAATTCTTTTAGCGAAATGCTTCTTCATTTTACCAATTGAGATATATTTCCCAAACAACTTGTAATACCTACGCTGTAGAGCTAAAGCGTGATTCCATACAAAACAACATTCACGAAGCATTTTATCAAGATACTTCGTTTTCTTGGAATGATAGATGTTGTATTTGTAGGTAATCATTTTTTTATTTACAATTTTGATTCAAAATTAATCAAACCAATTCATCCACCTTCTAAAGTATGGTGGTTTTGTTGGTTAAATAATCATAACACATTCATCAGAGTCCTTATATTTTGACCACTCTGGAAGATCGCCCTCGTAAGGCACGCAAGTGGACGGAGTTATATGTGAACAATTATACTTTTTCATACTAGCAACCTGTTAATATGTTCCTTTAACGATCTTATCTCATCCGGGCATAACCCGCAATCATTATCGCATAATGACCTTTGCAGACGAATTATCTTCCCCCAATAAGATACATCGGGCTTGTCCCCGATCCTATACCTATGATACCTCATGTATCTACCCCATTGGCAAGATAACCACTCATCTACGACCTTACATAGATCTATTCTATCAAGGTTTGATATAGATTGCGCGCCCATCCAGAATCTCCTTTCTCATTTCTTGTACCTCCTCATCAGGCGGGCATCCATATGGCAGGTTCTTGATCCACTCACGGATCTTCTTCTGCATGTTGAGATAGACGATACCCACGTCACCTATGGTACGGGTCTGTTTGTATATGCTCACCACGTCACGCTCCATTGTCTTCAACGGATCGAGCATGACCATACAACCGGCGGTGCTTCTAGAAGCATATTCCCTATCGCTAATAACAGTGGAAGAAACACGATTCATCATGCTTCTCTCAATTCTTTCCCTCTCGGCCTTTAACGCCTTTTCCTCACAAGTATTACAACCCATAACTATATTTTTTTTATTCAACAATCCACGCAATTGGTAGCCATCTCAAGAAGCTCTCCGACACGGTCAATAATCTCATGAGCGGCCTCTATATTGTCCAACCTAACGTTAGCCTCCGCTACGACCATAAGTGTCTCCATCTCCTGTATCTTATTTATAAGATCCTTATCCTTGTCCTCGCATAGGATATCAGTCTTAATCCATAGCCGATCAAGACGCCTGCGTATAAGATCCGTCTTAAGATACTTGCGACTGAAGTTGTAAGCAGAAGGGCTACCTATGATCTTGATATCATATATACCATCAGGTAGGTCAAGGTACTTGACATTACAATCATCGTAATTAAAACAATTGAGACCTAGTGTTAGGCTGGTAAAGGTATTGACCTGATTCTTGCCAAGGAACAACGTAACGGGGTCGGACATGCCCGGCGTAGTGATCTCGATGATCGCCTTCCTGTCCTCCAGTAGCCCCCACTCAGACTCATCCAATACCTGCAATACCTTTGGATCACGTGTCTCTAGCACCTGAAATGACAGCCGAATATCATTCATGTTAACCTTCTTATCGTACCGGCATAAGCTATCGTCATAACGGGCTTGCATATCAAGATCCGGGATATCGGTATAATATGTCTTAACCTCATGACCGTTGATAAACACCGATGTTATCTGGCAAACATGAGACCTAGCGACATCGAAAAACACCATCCTTACATTACCCTCATAATCAACACCAGATGTCGGGTATGTCAATATCTGGGTATTATACTCACCATCGTTACGTCTAGCCACGACAGTAATAACGATAGGTTTCTCTATATCGTAATCATCCATGATAATCCTTGCGGCGAACTTATCATGAATTATCTTCGGTATGATATTGATCTGGTTCATTTGTATTCTTTTTCACAAAGATAACTATAAAGACGAATCTTGAAAAATTGATCCAAAAATAATGATGGATGAATATGTTATCAAAAAAAATGAATATATTCGCGTCATGGTCGGTTGGATGAGTGGTTTAGTCGGTGGTCTGCAAAACCATCTACCTCGGTTCGAATCCGGGACTGACCTCTATACTATTTGTATATCCTTTAAAAACTAATTAGATAGGGAGGGTGGAGAGGTGAGAGATCATATCTCCATTTTTTTGGAGGTTCAAAATCTGACTCCCATCTAGCTATATCACTTATCCTGAAATCGTCCATCATAAAATTTCCGTTATCCATACCATCACCTCGTGTATTAATACCTAGGTTATAAGACCTAAGGGAAAGCGTATTATTGGTTTTCGTGTTAATAATAAGTATACCATTAACAAAACATCTTAATATGTCATATTCATTACTGCTTCTGACTATAGCTATATGATACCATTTGTTTGCCTCAACTCTATCAACATGCCAACCAGCTTGTTGAGCTTGAAATAAAAAATAAAAACCAGTACCTGTTAAAACTACACCAAAATAAAAAATACCATTAGGATATTCATGCTCAACCAAACAACTTGTAACAAGATTGGTTGACTTATACCAAAAGTCTATAGTAAATGGATGACCGTCATAAAACAGCTCAGGCAATAACGATTCTTTGGTGTTTATGATAGTATAAAGAAAAGGATCCGTTTTGTTATATTGGACACATTGTATTGAGCCATCGGTGATAAGATTGCCATTATTGGCTATAAAGAGATTGCCAGAGGGAGTAGGATTCCCCTCTACCTTAAAATTACCATTGAATCTCATTAAGAATCTAGTATGATCGTCAATCACCCCCCCCTAGTATATTCAATCATTCTTCGTCTCATAAAACCTTCATCTTTTTTAGTAAATATATTAAGCCCAATAATATCAACAACACGCTAATTGATGTGATAGCTATTGGCCATCTTGACTCTTTCTTATCATCTACATCCTCATGTTCGATGTCTGTCTTCTTATCAATATCCTCAATACCGGTGATCGTCTTATCAATGCCAAGGAAATCAGCCGTCACCGTGCTGTCCCGCCGGCCAATGACGATATGGGTATCTGTCTGCGATGACACCGGTCGCTCCCCCGTGGCAGGATCAACATCCTTGTCCGTATCGAACTCTCTCTCCGTTATAACAATATCGGCATTAAGATCAGATGTCTTGATCTCTACGATCTTCCGATCCATGACCTCATCTATCATCGTCTCTATCCTGCTGATCAACCGGCTATCAATAGACGTTTCGCTAACCTGCCTCCTGCTTCCGCAAGAGGACAGGAACAGCGACAGACCTAAACAAAAAATCGCCCTAAGACTTATCCTTAACCTCATCATCGGCAATCCTCCTTATATCGTCAAACGTCTCATCAGGTATGTTCTTGGAGAAGCTAAACATCTTGAACACGTTTATTCTCTTGAACACAGCCTTGAATACCTTCACCAAATAAGCGTCAGAGAAAGCATCCCCTATCGTATTCAAGAAAAGCATCACATATCCAACAAGGGCTATATACACCCCATATTTGGTAACGGCAAGTATCATGCTAGCCTCCTCCTCGATCGGGTATAACGTCTTATATATAACACATAATGTCATTACTATAAAACAGGACAAAGCGAACTCCTTAAGAATATCAGTAAACCTGACCTCCCTAAACCATCTCTTAAAACTAAACCGTCTTCTACGACTTCGTCGGAGCTTCCAGCCCCTTACGCTTTGCGCTAACCTAGCCAAGAAATTCGCTATTAATACTATAAGTAATACGGTCAATAAATGGTGTACTGGCTGGAAATAAGCCCAACAAGAGGCACCATACGCAAGCGCAATATTCCACAAAGCCCCCACTCGCTCTATCATGTCTTTGTCTTTCATTTTATACCCTACTCGCAAAGTTAACTACTATACCATTAAGTACCTAAAACACCACGGCATGTATACCATTCCTCGTGTCAAGACTATCAAAATGCAACCAATTCACCTTACCCTCAAGCCTAAAAGGATATGGAAGCATATTCTGATGATCTAAAATCAAACCTCTGGCTTGTTCCGCCGTCATCGACTTGACATCAAAATCACCGGCCTTACCCAATACATGAGCGGATAGATAAACATCTTTCTTATCCTTAACTATCTGGCAGATGTTGCATCTAAGACCACGTTGGGAAAACTGCCCCTGCTTGTCCCAATTATTACAATACATAGGCTGTTTGATTATATCCCTCCGTAATATAAGAAGATTATGGAGAAACGCTGTATCAAAAAACTGCCACGATCTGTCCTTCCACTTATTATATGTATGAGGACATACCAATTCCACTATATCAAAATACGAACCTAGTTCTTTTATAATATCATTTCTATTCATGTTATCCATTTTTAAAATAATGTAAAATAATAATACCACGATAACCTGATCCTCCTCGACCGCTCGTAGCCCCACTATTAGAAGCTTTAGAGGCTCCTCCTCCACCACCACCATAATAGGTGGCATTACCTCCATTTTCGCCATTAATAGTAACACCCTCAGTATCCTCAACTCCAGCCCCATCACCTCCTCCGTGATTGCCACCTTTACCTCCGGATAAAAAGCCTGTATCCCATCCTCTTGTATAAGCCCCCGATCCACCACCAGCGCCCATAGGATAAGGGTATCGGTCAGGATATTTGTTGTTAAAAACATATGATCCATCTTGCCCTGGATTTCCCGGGGAAGGATCATAACCATCCCCTTCAACTCCATATCCGCCTCTTCCACCTTTGCCGGCAATAGCCTGATATATACCGAATATACTATCACCACCTATATCTCCTACAACCACCCTATATGTAACACCTGGATTTACGGGTATAGTCCCAGTCAGTACACCACCTCCGTTGCCACCACTCCCGGCATTATATATATCGGAATATCCTCCATTAAGACCTCCGGCGACCAAGGCGAACTCAACCTCATAGACCCCATCAGGAACTTCCCAATATCCATTATCCTGAGGAGACAGTTCCTCGAATACCTCTACTATCTTCACCCTGGGTAGCATCCTTCTTCTCATCATAAAGCAAACAGGATTTTACCCCCCCCCATTTATATTTTAAAATACTAATATTAAGCATATTATTCCGGTTTTATCGTCCATTTCTGAGCGTAATTATTTTTTAATACATATATTTTCTCCATAGGCGTAGCGGGAGATCCGTTGGACTGGCCTTTCACGAACCCCTCCGGAGCCTGTTCCTGCCCCGTAGGACGTTGGTTCTCGTCAGGATAAGTACTGCCGTACATAGATACACTAAGCCCGTAAAACTGATTCCTTTTCCCGTCCTTGGCCACAGATGTCATGGTAATCTGATCCCATCCCACCACAAGGTCGTAGAAGGAGTTTACGAAATCATCTGATCTTTTTTGGCTATGAGTGGAATAATTCATCCCAAACCGTGTAATAGACCTCATCTCATAAATATAATCTGGCAGCTTATCCACTCTAATACCATTACTATGAGAAGCGTAAAAATTAGTAATATGATCCAATCCTCTACCCGACATATTATCATCATTCCAACCCGTCCTCCTCTCTCCATTCTTCCAGTCATCTAAAAAAATAAAATCAGTAATGTTAGGATTTATCTTATCTACCTCAAAAAAAGGGAGGGTGTTTATATCAAAATAATTCCACATATCAGAAGGGCCTTGAGTTATATTCAACGAAGTTAATTTAGGAAGATCATTAAACTCCTTTATATACCTATCCAAATAACATGAAGACAATTCAAGGGTTTGAAGATTTTTCATATTCTTTATATTCCTTATCCCGCTAGATTCTATATCCCTAAGATCAAGCATATTAAACATACTTAAATAATACACCTCAGTCTTACTAGTTATAGCCTCAGGCATTTCAGTCATTCTTTGCCCTACATTTGAAAGACCTATATAAATTAATTTATTAGATCTCGACAATTTATCTACCGGTATGCCATCATTAACATACATCGTATGCGATACGACCAAAAATTCAAGACCCGGAATATCTACGATCGGGAAAGCCGTCATCTTACAAGTTTGAATATTGGCATAATAAATATCACAAGTAAAATCTATCGACACAGCCCGTTGTACGTCCCTCCTCCCATCAGCGTAAGCATGATTATCTATAGGTACGTATTGCGATCCATCCTCCTTTCTGAACCACCACGTAGTATTGGGATTTTTCCTGTGTTGTATTGCCAAAGAACGGAATATAATACGATAATTATCCTGCCCTTGTACCTTGGTCATAGGAAACTGTTCCTTTATTCCATCCCCCCAATCCACATTAGCCATACCGGGCTTTCTGGATCTAAACTCAACAAACGTATTATAAGGATTATCAACCACAGGATCGGGTACATAATTATAATCATCAGTATAATAATTCCTAAGTGCCCTATCCCATGTAGTGAACCACACGAACTTGTTGGATGATGCCTCATATTTATATAATGTCTTAGCCATTACCTATCTTGTTAAAATATTCTACAATAACATTCCTGTCCAATCCCATAGAATCACATAAATACTCCCCTTCTGGTTGACCCCCAAACGATAATACCTTATCCGTATCATGAGCTAAAACATCTCCATTGCCTACAAAGGTATGCCCATCGTCAAATACGATAAGCTTATATGGCTTATATGACCTCGTGTCAATATCAGAAGATCGTATTGACCTTAACACCGAAGCCTCTGGCGCCATACTAAACCTCCATCTATAATTATTCATAAGCACATAAACCATCTCCATAGGAGTCGACGGAGAGCCATTAGACTGACCCTTTATAAAACCAGAAGGTGCCTGTAATACGCCACTAGGTCTTTTATCAACAGGACTGGAAGCCGAATACATAGTTAAATACAATCCATAAAACTGATTCCTTTCGCCATCAGAAGCATAGGAGGACATAGTGAGATAATTAAATCCCATTACCTTATCATATAATGTTGATATAAACGTATCACATCGACTTTGGGTTGACACGCAGAAATGCATATAAAAGCTATTCATAGACCTCATCTCATATATATAATCCGGTAGATTACTTACATCTATATTACTATAACTATGTGAAGCGTCGAGACTCTCAATGTTTTCCAACCCCTTACCACTCATATACGGATGCCAACTTACAACGGATCCATACCATCTGTTTATATGACTGAAAATTTTTAAACTAGAATTTATCCTATCCACCTCATCCATAGCCGGGCATGTATTAGGATCAAACGATGGCATAGCCACTCCCGGGGATATATATAATTCTCTTAGCTTGCTAAAAGACAGCCATTCCCTTGGATATACCCTAACCCTTCCACCAGCTAAATGCAATATCTCCAAATTAGGCCACATGGAAGGGAATTTCCTTATATTGGAAGCTTCGGTATCACTAAAGTCAATAGACTTGGACAAATTCAGACCTTTCAATTTAGTTAGTCTATTCCAATCCTCCGGGATGGACGTCAACGTATCCACACCAAACTCACTTAATGTTATACGCTCTATATTTACCGATCTCATTATCCTATCCTTTGGTATATCTGTTATGGTACGATCCCCAGGAATACTTATAATTATATTGATAAGGCTAGGCATATCAAGTATAGGGAAACCTACCATCATAATCCTATAGGATTCCATCTTCGTAACATCATTGGTAAAAGACATGGATATCACACGCTCCTTATCCATGCCATCATCATAAGTATGATTGGGGACAGGGATATACTCACTCCCGTCATCCTTATAAAACCACCATGGGTGACTGTCGGGATTCTTACGATAACTTATATCCCTTCTCCTGAACATCAACCTATATTGACCATATATAGATCCACTCCTAGCCTTTACAAAAGGGAATTGCTCTTTATTCCCATCTCCCCAATCAACCTCGCACATGCCGGGAGCATTAGAATAAAATCCTATAATCTCATTATAATTATTACCATCCAATATAGGATCAGGCACATCATCAGTAGTATCATTCCTGTTAACTCCCCTAAAAGCGTATTTGCCTTTAGTAAAAAAGGTTATAGACCCTTTATTCGTATCCTTACATATCAACTTCATACCTCTCCCTCCTCTATTCTTCTAAAATACTCGACAACAGGTGAACTATCAAGCCCTAGATTACTACATATATCTATAGCCTCGTATTTATCGGCAAAACTGTACTTGGACATGCTTTCATCTAACACATCTCCGCTGAACACGGATACATGCCCGTCCTTTACGCCAAGAACGAACGGGGTGATCCTGGCCTTCCCAGCCCGCCGTGCCCTCGTAAGGGCGGCCTTAGAAGCCGGGGCAGGCGCCAAGATCCACGTCTGCCCGTAGTTGTTGGTAAGCACATACACCTTCTCCATAGGTGTCGTAGGATTACCATTACTAGCCCCCTTGACAAACCCATCAGGAGCCTGATAAACGCCAGACGGTCTCTTATTAGTAGGAGCTACGGCAGCATATAAATCTAAGGTAAGTTTATAAAACTGATTCCTGTTACCATCAGAAGCCGTCTGTGACATCGTTATATAATCCCAGGACATCATCTTATCATAAAACGTGTTAACGAACGTATCAGCCCTCTCCTGCGTATTTATAAATCTACCACCATCACGCAAATTCCATACCCTAAATTCCCTTATCTCATACAAGTAATCCGGAAGATCGTCTACCGGCACCGTACTTGAAGAACAATATGCCCGCTGAATCTTGTTCAACTTCCCTCCTACCAGATCTTGTTTCCATGAGCTACCATTACCCATAAAATCAACGCCTGCCTTATCATCCCCTACCTTATCTACCTCATCAAATACAGGTATATTATTCCTATCGCTTATAATATTTATACTCACAGCCGGAATAGAATTAAAAGCCGGATCATAAGAAAGGATGTTACACCAATTGAAATTAAACTCGGTAAGATTCTTCCATTCAGAGAATCTTCTCCAATTAGAATCAGGATCATCCCCGAAATTAAAAACGCTATTGCATCCGAAATACCTCAGGTTTTTCATATTTAAAAAACCTTCTGGCCAATTACTCCATACACCAGAATGAGAAAAAGCTCCCATCTGTATATTACGAAGATTAACGCTCTTGCTTATCCTGTCATATGGGATATCTCCATTTTTTAAAACGGATCTAACCACAGCAAAATAAGTTATATCAGGAAGATTAGTTATAGGGAACTCATGAAGGACAATACCATCCATATTAAATTCCCCATCAATTACGTTAGAGAACCTCATCGTAACCTCCCTACGCCTGATATCGCTATACTTATGTGGGGGAACCGGTATGTATTGTGAGCCATCCTCTTTCTTATACCACCATACGGTATCATCCGGATTCTTCTTATACTCAATGTCAAGAGACCTGAATACAATCCTATAACTACCATCAGATACCTTAACTAAAGGATATTGATCCTTTGTCCCGTCCCCCCAATCAACGTCCACGAATCCTGGCTTTCTTGTCGAGAACCTAAGACTGCGATTAAAAGCATCCGCTGATATTATCGGATCGGGTATATAATCAGCGCCCTTACCATCATAACAAGGGAACCTGTCCTCATTCACTATAAACGTGACATAGGACGCTACCGTGTCGTATCCTGCCAAAAAAGCCATACCATTAATTTATTGAGGTTATATCATAAGACACCCATTCCTTATATCCATTAACCATCTCATATACTTTGTTGATGGTCTTGCATACGACAGCGAATCCAATATCCACGTTAGGGAACTTCTCGTTAAGCTCATCAATAGTAAGTTCCCTGACAATACTCTCATCCCACTTCCTCATCTCCTTTACCTCCATAAGGATCGGTTTTCCGGTTACGCCTACGCTCATCACCCATTCTCCCTCACGGTTGGAATCAGCCAGATCGGGGAAGATCGTAACACCAAAAAGATCGGAGAGGGTGAAGGTCTCGCCGGTACGGGTGAAGGACGCCGCCGCCCCAGGCGTAAGGACCACCTCGTTCACGGCCAACAGGCTCGTAAGTTTCTTGGCTCCTCCTGATACCGTGGCGTTAAACACGACAGTAACATTACCGGTAGCGCTGTTAACGAACTTAATCTCATTCTTCTCGCTATTGATGGCCTGCAAACGTGACCCAGATACGATATTTACGATCTCATAATTCTTGTCGTAAGTGCTCTGTAGCGTCACATTGCCGTATTTAGTATCGATAAGGGTAATCCACTTAGCCTTACCGCCGACTATCTCCACAAGCTTATAAAACACGTCATTGCCGTCAGCGTCAACCCATCTAGCTATAGCACCCGGAGCGAAATTAGTCACCTCCCGATCTTGGGTATAACTTATAGTGCTTTCCGTAGGCTTATTAGCCAAAGTAACATAAAGGCATTGCTCTACGTCGGCTTCCATCTTAACTATCCCAGCTCCATCGTAATAATAATCAGGTACATTTTTCTCTCGTATCAACAAGATAGTACCTTCCTTAAGCTTGTCAGCATTGGTAGGATCATCCACAAAAGACTTCATCTGGATATAGGTATCAAAGATGATCGACGTACTCTTATCCTCTATCTTCTGATTGATATCATCAACGATATCATTAATCTCATCTTTAGTATAATAAGGAGGTAGATCAACCTTAGGCCCTTCCTGTTCTAAAGCTTTATTCCCATCCCACCAATAATCAGGTACCTCCTGCTCCCTGATCCAGAAGCTGTCTCCCACACGGAGCTTAGCCGTGTTCTCCGGGACCGCCAGCCACTCATTCATGGCATCGACCGTATCAAAGATATACGCCGTGTTCTTGCCCTCGGCTATACGTCTTACGACAGCCAACTCGCTCTCGACATCGCTAAGTCTTTCCTTTATATTATTGATCTCCCGCTCCAGCTTATCATAATTATCCTCCTGATCTATAGCATCGCCTATAGACATATAGACCTCATTGGTGAGCTTATTATAAGTAATACGGGCTACTTTCTGATAAGAAGTCTTATATGTACTCGCCCCCTTACTAGTATTGCAGATAAAATCATATGTGTTTTGATATACGACAGATCCTCCGGTATTGATAAAGTTATACCCATCCTGTCTCATCGTACCGCCCTTATACCCTACAAGCTCAAAAGAACACTTACCAGTACCTTTGGATCCAAACCATGTGGAGTAGGCTATAAACTGAGTCTCTTCAGGTAATATATCATAATATTGAGCACGAAGATCCTTTACCGACATCCAGACACATTCCTTGCCTGATCCGGTATTGTCTCCTCCCCATTTAAGTACGCTTCTTACATGATCGTCATTATTACCGGGACCAGCGAATCCTACGCCTAAATTATCTATGGTAGGAACATTCGAGTTAAGAGCCTCTGTCATGGTATCCAAATCCCTTCCTGAACTTTCGTCCCACAAATATCTGAACGTAACGAAATCAACGTCACCGATCTTAATACCACCGGTATTGCTAGGATATGTTTTAGTCACCAGCTCATAATACCACTTTCCGCCCCTAAACGTGACTCTTATTCTCTCCACTTGTCTTGGAGATATAGATACGTACGATCCTCCAACAGAGACGCTGGCGTCATCTTCGGCACGGGTAGCGCCTTCCTTTGGCTCCTCCGGATCTACCGGAGTATAGATCGTGGCTTGTTTATCACCTGTATTGATAACAACTATATAATAACTGTCCCCGTCAAGACCCTCATCATGAGCCATAGTGACAAAACCTTGCTCGCTATCCGGTCTCCATTCAACGACAACCATATGCTTGTCCATAGGTATACCAGAAACGCTGTTAACGTAGTTGGTTGACGACATGAAAATAGCATGGTCATCATAAGCCTCATCCACACGCTGATGTTTCGTAGCTAGACCATCCAAGCGTGATATCTCAATGGGGTCGATAACCTCAACCCCATTATAATCATACCATTTATATCCGATCATCGTATTCTCACGACGATATTTCCTTTTTCTTATGACCTGACCTCCAGCTAAGGCATCAATCATAAAATAATCATTACATACTTTAACCATAGCCATTCAGATTAACAGGTTTGACATAAACAAGCCACGATAGTAGCGCCATCAGGAATAGAGGTCAGCGTAGTTCCTACAGGGTAGGTCTGGGAGGATGACTCAAGAACCATCACCGACATCCGCTCAACGACCATATTATTATCCACCAACCGACTTCCCTCCACATAGAACCGGCCATCATCTACCTCATAGCATTCACGAACCGAGACCATATGTCTTTGGCTCTTATCCGCATAATCGCATATCGTGATCTTGGCTCCCTCTGGGATAGAATTAAGCTCATCACCAGCACTATAATCAGGATGGTCGGAATATACGACATACAATATGGACTTAATATCCTGTAACGCCGGATTGACCGTCCTGAATCCCTTTAAATGGATTTTATGACCACCAACCTCATAACAGTCATCTACCTCCATGATATTAAGGTCACAGCTTATTACCGTCCAACCACTAACCGTATCTTGGGTAGGGGTGGTATCGGTGGGATGATCAGGATCGGTTGACTCCACGATCTTATAATCAAACTCCCGGACATTAAGCTTATAGTCAATAGACTCCTGACGCCTTATCTTAACCGTACCATTCCCTGTATCATAGCAGGTATCTGTCGTATCCAAGAACCGATTCTCCATATCAGGCATCTCACACTCAACCCTACTCCATTTATCAATCATAGAGGAGTTAATATCGCCTACCTCATATTTATCATCCTCTGACTGCGTAACCTCGTAGAAATGATACCACTCATATCCTAAAGAGTTATATATAACGATATTATGGATCTTAACCCGTTTATCGTTCTCCGTGACATAACACTGATCATAGTAAGATACATGCCTGTCACGAAGGTTCTCAAGATCGCAAGGAGATTTCTTCCATCCAACAGGGATCTCATCATATTCCTGATCTATTAAGATAGCGCCGTCCTCGCTCTCACGTACAATATACTTGGCTTTCCTATCACCTAGATCACCGTCATAAGAGACAACCTTATCCACCTCAATACGCTGTCCTTTGAAAGCATAACACTCACGATATACTTGAACGTTTCTATCCTCCATATCCGTGAAATCACATGAAACCAAAGAGAAACTCTCTGGAAGGGTAGCTAAGTCGGTCCCCGGGACGAAGCCAGCGTCATCCGACTCAAGGACTTCGAAACGGGTATATCTGGCCTTTATCTTGGAGTCATAAGAAACTAACCTACGAAGCTTGACATGGCCGTTACCTCCATCGTAGCATTCAATGTAAGATCTAATGTCACGTTCTTCCATATCATCGAAATCGCAGACAGCCCTTATCCAAGTATCTGGCAAGGAAATGAAGCTGGCACCCTCAGGCTGTGACGGATCGGTAGTCTCCAGGACTTTATAACTCTTATCCCTAACTCCTATATTCCCGTCCCATGACGTGAGAACCTCCAGCTTCACCTTACCGGCCGGTGTCTTATAACATTCTATAGTTACCTCAATATCACGATCCTCCATATCCGTGAAGTCGCAAACAACCTCAACCCAGTCATCACTTATGCTGGTAATAAACTTACCTACCGGGTTCTCAGGATCGGTACTTTGCTTGACGCGATACCATTCCTTTCTGGTACCCATCTCATAATCAAATATCTTATATCCCTCTATCTGTACTCTCCCGGTACCGGTATCAAAGCATTTAAGAACCGGTATTATCTCCCTTTGAGTCATGTCCGGGAAATCACATACTATACGATTCCATGTGTCGGGGATAGCGTCATACTCCGTACCGATAGGATTGCTATCGTCAGTCGTATTCACCACCTCATAATGGGATACCTCCGGGTTCAGACGGGGGTCAACTGACTCTACGCCCTCGATCTGGACCTTACCTCCTTCCGTGGCATAACATTTACTTACGAATATCAACTCCCGATCGGTCATCTCGGCTATACTACAATCTATAGCCACCCACCCATCAGGAACCTTATCAAACTCACTGCCGATAGGGATGTCGATATCAGATGAGTTGATGATAAATATCTTCTCGGCCAGTATCTCCCCCTTATTATTCATATAGGTATGGATACGAGCCTCTACCTGACCACCCGGCGTGCGATAGCATTGGTTGACGATCGACACACGGGCGTCCTTGATGTTAATGAACTGATAGTCCTTTCTAGGAACATCGCTTACAAGTCTCTTTACTCCTTTATCATCGAAGTACACGTAACACCCGTCATTCCTCATCATGACCGGATACGTCTTTCCGTCTATGACAACACCTGAGAAGTCATCTGGCGGAACGGAGAAACCCATGCTACCGAAGATGGAAGCAAGTCTCTTTAAATACTCATTTATCGCAGACATAATATCATATTTTAATTCTACTGCCTCAAAGTTAATAAAAAAGGGGAAAGAATTGAATCTCTCCCCTTTAGGAATTATATGAACGCAAAAAAGGTTCTTTATTTCGGCTCGGTCACGATAGCCGGACCAAGACCAGCAGCAGCACCGATCATATTAATCATCTCCTGAACACCCTCATGAGCGCCATAGCGTACACGTAAGATCAGGTTAACCGGATCATCGGCGATAACCTTTCCGAATCCCTGAGCGTATCTATGAGGATTGAGCGTAATCTGGAAGTCAACGTACTGAGCCGTTTGCTCTACACGGCTATATTCGTTCATGAACGTCCGCCCCATGAAATCCTGATGTTTCGGGAATCCATTGAAGTGAGCATATCCCTTCAACTCGTCATCCATCATATTGCCGCCTACGTGAGTGCGCGGGGCTTTGCTGGACAATCTCTCGAAATGAAGCTGATCCCACCAGATAGGAGATCCCTCATCCAAAGAATCGGGATAACCGCCGCTAGCGCCAACGATCTCAACGCTATCCTCGATATATGTCATTTGATCCATCAAGCACTCTGACGGAGATAATAACATTTCCTTGCCACGGAAACGGATACCGCACTTACAGTTAGAGCCAAGTTCCTGAGCCGACTCCAATTTCTTCCACATACGGTTACGATAGGAAGCCGGAGCATTGCTGGTGAAGAATCCCTCGAACACCTTGTCACACTCATCACACAACATATTGGTATATACCTCTGTCTGGAAGCTATGCTGGCAAGCCGCAGGAGTGCCGTAATCAGTGATCTCCAGTTCCGGGAACGCCTGCTTGATTTCCTCCAAAGCACTTTCACCACACTCGTTGTCCGGGATCGTGATATAATACTTCTCCTTAGATACCTTGCAAGATCCGCAAGCTGACCATGAAGCGGTACGAACCGTAGGATTCTCGCACATATCGGATGTTTTAGCCACATAGTAGATGATAGCTGTAGGATTGGCCTCCACGAAAGTAGAAATCTCCTCATCCGTCAATTTCTTTGAAGTAGCGGCGATATACAAACCCGATCCCTTGATCTGGCTCATCTTATTAACCGTATCAGCTACCACGTTAGGTAAAGATTCTACCGTAGTAGACATATCAACACCATCATCCTCCAAAGAAATAGAATAAAGATAACCACCCTTAACTTCCGTATAATTAGGAGGACAATCTGTACATCCTTTCATGATAGAGATAAGACGTTGGGTATAGTCAGCAGGTTTAGCCCCTTTCTTCATAACCTTATAACGTGACATGCTACCCTCAATAGTCTCTCGTACGATCTTCAACCCCGGATATTGGGCGCGAACCTCAGCCAAGGCCAGATCATCACCAGTATCGCATACCTCCATGCAATAGAAATTGACATCCTCCGTATCAGGCTCAGTAGCCTCGTTAGTACATCTTGTGACCGGAGTGATATCAATATAATCGGACACCTTACCACCTCCAGCGATAGGCTGGTTCTTCATCCGCTCGATACACTTCAATACGGCGGGTAACAAATCAACCTCCTCGCAAGGATCGCACTCCTCGCATTGATTTGGCGTATTATCACAATCATCCAAAAGGATAGCGTCATTGATCTCTACACGACCCTCCTCATAGCCAAGAAGCTCGAAGGCACGACCAGCGAGAACCAAGCGAATAGCGATACGGTCTCCTTTGGAAACTGAGAATGCCGTATCATCAGACACACCGTTGTATCCTAAGATAACATCATCGACATAAGCATGATCTTTCTTCGGCCAAGAAGCGTAGATCTCTGTGATCTCGTTCAAGGAGAATAACGGCGTGGAAAAATCCTTATCATAGATAGAGCGGGAAGCCGCTTGTTCATTACGACCGATACGGATCTCATAACGCTTGTCGTTACGAGGCTTACCGGTAAAATCAATCACGGCCTTACAACCGTTCTCGGAAGTATCTTTAGTATCGTAAATACCGATCTGTCCTTCCTTCAAGAAGATGGAATCAACATCCACCATCTTAGCGTGTGGGGATACGAAAAGTACCCGGTCTTGCGGTCTGTGCAACATATTATCAATATTTTAGTTTAAAAATCATTTACCTAACGCAAACATAATAATAAAGACGATCACGACAATAAAGTACAGCCATGAGTATATAAATATTAATACGGATTACATTTTTTGTAAAGCTACTCTATTAAAACAAATCCATATTCATTTATAATATTATCAACATCATTAGATGACAATGAAAACCACTCTCCTGAAATCCTCTTGTCGGAAAACTTATCATGCAAACATCTCTCTATATCACCTTTTACACAAGCTATGATACTTAACCTTGGATTAGCGCATCTTAAATCCCTCTCTCTCTTCTTTACATTAAACGTCTTACCTATTTTAATATCCTTACTTAAACCATCGACAGCCAAATAGGTGAATATATTACAATCATGATCATCATCTACATCATTTACCAATATATCAATTATATCATCGACAGATTCGAATATACCCATTTTTATAAACTTGCATATATCTTTTTGAATACAAACAATCCTTTCCGATTCTTGCTTGGTGTATAAAAACTTATCACATTCACCGGTAACAGTCTTATTTATAGCAAAAATTATTCTCTCAATATCATCAGAACTAAAAAATGAAGACAGATATCTATACATATCACTATACTCGTTTCCTCCCCTTATATATATAATAGCGTCATTGCTTATATCTGATCTTCCAAACATTTTTATACATTCATTATATATAGATGGATGTAATTCCATGGCGACCATCATCCATATCTCTTTAGCACACATAACCAACCTATTCGATCCTCTACCGGTAGATTTATACACCCCAAGCGATTTTAATGTCTTGACAAGAGATGTGTTGTTTACGTCGTTAATAAAACTTGATAAAGATATACCTCTTATATACTTGTCTTTTATAACATAATATATACGCTCAGAACTATTCCTATTGGATAAAATTCCCTCTATCCTCTTATCACTCCATCCTTCTACGATTCTCTTTCTTAAATAAGCCTCTTGTAAGTCAGTCAAAGACATAAATGATGTTTCTTCATCACATCTAATAGGTACACCGAATAAAATTTTACTACTTGAAATCATATCATAATATTTTACACAATTAAATATTATGCAAATATAGAAATAAAAAAGCAAAAACACACATACCATGAAATAAAAAAAGACCCGCCTATTTCTAGGCAGGTCTTTCTATCAAACTAACGTTGTTCACTTAAAAGAAGCCACATTATCCTTATCCATTCTATATCTATACAATTCATTCTCATTAAGGTTGAATTGTTTAGCGACCATATCCAGAATCTCCTCCACAAGATAATCGGGCAGCTCCGGGTCGATGTCCGTAGATTGGATACCGGCGGCGTTGATATACCCCGACAGGTCCACCCTGACAGGACGGCGGTAGTACGTCATTTTAACCTCCTCGGTACGGAAGCCTGACTCGTAGACCACGACCTTCCCGTTCCCTATGGAGTAGAATGTCTCACGGTAGTCATAAGAAGGACGGTTATTCTCGTCTCCAAGAAGCTCATGGATATTCTCGTTCTTAGCCTCCCACATAACGAAATCAGTGGCCTCACACCCTTTGTATGAGAAAACTCCTTTTATGTTAGAGAACCATAGATAGTCGTCAGGTAAGTTAAAGGACGTAGACTCAGGGTCATCTATCCTACCCGCATTATCCAACGACATCCAATAAACAAGAAGGTTTTGGATGGAGCGTATAGTCTCGTCATCCTTCCTATTTAGATAGTACTTAACCAACCGGTCTTGGGCCTCGTTGAACAACAGCACGAACCTTCCCGGATCCAGCTTAATCCCGCCATTGGCCAGATTCTGCTCGTTCTTCTGCAAAGACCTTAGATACGCTTCTTGGATTGTCATCGTCATTCCTCCTTAACCTTATCACCTTCCTCTACGTCATCCTTCTTCTTAATATCCTTAACCTTCTTGGTCTTGGACTTATCATCGATATTAGACATAGATATGATCTCCTCATACTCATCCAATACATTAGCCTTTATGTTAATAAAATCTTTCTTGGTAGCCAAGAACTCAGCGGATGTCCGAACGTCAGGTCCTATGATCTGGCCATTATATTGTAATCCGGATGGAGTCATATTGATACGACCATTTCGTTGAAGGACGTTTACGATACGGTAAAACTCAAGAACTTCCTTGAAATCACCTTCCAATGACCGATCCCAGATATCAAGCAGATAATCAACATTGGTCTTCTTCTCATTCATCCAGTTTGATAGAGATCCTGTATAATACTCATCCTCCGTGAAATCCGGGCGAGTTACGATACCGATGTAAAGAAGAAGATCGATGACAGCCTGACGATCGTCGCCGCCTTTCTTAAGGGCGCTGATAAACTTATAGCTGATGTTCATCTTATTGATCTCACGCTGCTGAACGAAATCCTTCATATTGTCTTTCTCCACGAAACAGAACATGGAGTTCATGAAGACAGGATCGCCATCCATTTCCTGAGGAGTCAACATGCCGGAAAATACAGCCAGATATAAATAAAATAGATCTACGGTATTAGCCGTATTATAAACCTTACCCATGAAGATCTTATCCTTAGCGTCATCCCAAAATTCTAAATTGGTTTGAGATAGATCCATCTGCGACATTTCCTCGAAAGGCTTCATGATATTATCTACCCGCTGTTTGACGAGCCTGTCGATCTCATTCTTGTCAAGACCATTATAGCATCTTGATCTTGGATAAAAACCGGTGTTATAGGCCTTGGAGAAATCATCCCAAGGGCAACATACGTGAGTAGCGTTCTCCGGGAACGGAGCTTTAGCTATATTAGCGTCTTGAAAGGCCTGAGGAGCACTTCCATCGTGTTTGCCTACAACCTCATATAAGGTATCTGACATGATATTAAAACCGTTTACCTCGGCCAATACCTTCCTTGATTTTAAAATTTCTTTCATTTCCTTTTTGCGTTACTTTAAAAAAGAGGAGAGGAATATCCTCCCCTCTAAAAACCAAATTACATATATGAAAAAACTTATCCGAAGTAGTTCGGTTGAAGCTCGATAATCAAGAACTTACTATTATCCATAACCCATGCTGCGGAAGCAGAGTGGCACCAGAATTGCTCTTTCATGCCCGGCAAGGATGATACGATCTCATTACCGTTGGCTTTGTGTGCCCAACGACCGTATTCATAACCCCACCACATACTTACACCTTCTGGTTTGATATAGAATACGTTGTTGTTCATATTACCTAACTTAGCGTTAGCCGTATTAGGAATAGCGGAATACGCGTTAGTCGATCCAGCGTCAGTGATATTCTCGATAATACAAGAATAAGAGGATCTAGGATACATGCCATTCACCAACTCGCTACGATCTGTCATGTCGGCGTAATCCAAAGAAGGATCATGCTCGAACTCAACATTACCGATGCCCGGGATGAAAGCTCCCTTAACCTGAACAGGACCTAAGATCATGGCGTCGTTAGTACCGGAAATAGGATTAGAAGGCAACATCCTATCGCTTCCCATACCCCAGCTTAAGTTCTGCAAGGTAGTGAAGAACGATTCCCTGATCAACTTCTCTAAGTTAATCATAGCCATAGCTCCTACCTTGAATTTAATCTTACGTTCCGTAATAGGAAGATCCTGACGTCCACGGAAAATATAAGCTGCGGCAGCCATAAGCGTATCCTTAGTAATACCCATCGGGCGGCTATAGTAGATAGTGTAACCACGGCGAAGCTGACGATAGATACCTTCATTCAAATGGATAGGACCATTTTGATCCATGATAATACCACCTTCTTGCCACATCAACTGTCTAGCTTCCAGCTTAACCAACTCAGCCATACAGAACACCTCCAACGTAGAGGCTACTTTAGCTGTACGCAAATCAAGTCTACCATTAACAGTCTTACCGATAATAGCCAGATCAGGAATATTACCCTCATACTCACTTCTCATGGCATTCATACGACGAAGAGCGGTCTCCACAAACTCTGAAGTGCTGTTCTGGGCGGCCTGCATGGACTTCATACCAGCATACATAGTTGTCTCTCCTTCAACACCACGGTGGTTTCCTAAACGGAACTCACAGGTCATGGAACCGGCCTTGTCAGCTCCAGATACCTTAGAGAACTGAGTGCTGTACTCACCAAGAGCATGACCGATCTTCCAATAACGGATACCAGGACGTAATTTCTCTTTAGGGAAGTATTTAGCCTTACCACCGATAACACGACACCAATAACGTGTCAAGTCACCTTCTGTCTTAGACGGGATCTCACCTGAGATAAGGATATTACAACCGTTAGCAGCATCGTAGGTAATAACATCATAAGCCGTAAACTCAGATGTATTCAAAACGATATCAAACAAACTACCGTCAATACCCGGTTTTAGATGATGACCTGAAGTATCCTCTGCCGTAACGACAGCGAATGTCTTTGTAACAGGAAGATCATAACGGAAAGAAGCTCCAATACCGTTAACGGAGATCGTAGCGCCGTTATTAATCATACCCATATACATCGGTACAGGGTAATTAGCGATATTAGAGAACAGATTCAAAAGACCCAGATGATTCTTGTCAGGATCCTCATAGTACCAGCTCGCCAATGAGCCTAAGTTATGCTCTACAAGCGAAGTCTTATAGTTCTTGGCATCGGTAAAGGCAATAACGTTATCGCCATTCACGGTAGCCGGGAAACTTTTTGTAAGAAACGGATTCATTTTCAATATATTTAAACGTTATACACTCTTTGATCCACTCAGATCAAGGAAGTTAGCTTCTATAGTATCGTTATCGATATTAGTCTTATTCTGCTTTCCTCCCTTATTGCCAGAAAGAAGAGTGATGGTCTTCTTATTAACCTCCATCTTAGCCTTGTTGGTTTTCTGTTTAAGGAACTCGTCCTTATTCATCAAGAACAAGGCCAAATCAGCGGCCATGTCCGGATTTTTAATAGCCTCGGAATAGGCTTTATCTATAGCCGTATGACCTTGATTGTCTATCGGCTTTGTAACGAAATCGACAGCCTTACCTATCATCGTGTCAGTCAACTGAAATCCTGAGCTTATAGATGTCTTTAGACCTTTCTTATAGACTTTCATCTGCTCAATCAACTCCTGTTTCCTTTTCTCGGATTTTTTCTTCTCCTCCTCGATAAGGTTATCCATCTCCTTTTTCAGGATATCATGGAACTTATTGGCCTTGGACTCAATAAACTCATCGCCCTTGCCGATCATCATCTCCATATTATCCTTTATCTCGTCTTCCGGCATACCCAGCATCTTATAATAATGCTGGATAACCGCAAGCTGATCATTTTTATTATTCATATCAAGGTTATCCAACGGAGCCTGAATACTCTGATATTGGCTTAATAGTTGGCCAACGTTACCACCGGCCTTATCCACCTCTATCATCTTCTTCATGAAATCAGACATCGAGCCGGTATCAACCTTGTCTTTCAACAACTCATCAGCCTTGTCCTTGATCAATCCCTCCACTATATCGAGTAAATCATCCTCTTTCGTGATAGTAGAAAGATCAACCGGTTTATCATCTACCATAATATCAAGGTTGTCAATACTATCGATAATACCTCTAGCGGCCATCTTCTCCAAAAAGGATTTTCCGTTAAATCCTGATACTACATTATTATCAGTACCTCCTTCGCCAAGGGAATCAGGGTCTGGGGTGGTAGCATCGCCGCCCTTATCCCCGCCACCGTCAGCCGCTCCGCCGTCGGCAGGTTCTTTCTTGGTACCATCTATAAGATTACCATCCTTATCATATTTACCCTCGATATTATTCTTATCGCCATCACCGTCACCACGGTAAAAAAGTTCCTCGACACTCATGGTCTTAAAACCTTTAGCGAAATCACCCATGTCATTCATACAATTTCCTTTTTTGCTTTTTACAAAATTATCATTAATCTAATTACCAATTAAATCAAACCCATTATAGTATATGACAGAATTTTACGCCAAAATGATTACAGATTTTGTAAAAATATTTACAAAACTTGTAATCAATTCTTGTTTATTATTGACGTAAACCTATCTGTATCAGAACGTTTGTTCCTAGCATCTATCTCCTTTTCCTTTAATTCCAACTTCCTTTTCTCTATCTCCTCACGAGATCTTCGCTCAGCCTCGGCATTAGCCTGTCTGGTTCTCATATCCTCCTCACGGATATCCAGATCCCTTTCCTTCAAGGCTCGATCCGCTATAGCTTCCACATAATCCATACCCTCTTCGTTATCTTGTGTCCTAGCCGCTTGACCGGCGGCCATTATGCTCTTACCCCGTAAATCGAAGTTACCCTTGATATAAGCCAGCTCCTTCTCCTTCTCATGCTCGTCATTACGGGCCTGTTGATCGGCCTCGGCTTTTTGCTGTACAAGTCGTTGTTGATTCTGGTACTCCTCCTGTCTTACACGATCTGCGTAAGATCTGGCATCCCTTCCTATCTGATTCATCTCAGCCGTCGAGTTGGCATTCATCATTCTAGTGATATCAAGCAAGTCATTGCCCAAAGTATTCGTCTGTAATATATATTGCTTCAAATTCTCCAATTCCAGACGTTTCTTGGAATTAGAGACAGCCATAACATTAAGATGACGTAATGACAAGCTATTATCCGTAAGACTGACGTAAGCCAAGGACAGATCGCTGTTCCTGTACATCACGGTCCAATCGTATCCTTCCTTCTGGCATACTTGAGCCACGGCTAGATGAATATCCAATGTCCGTTTCTTAAAGTCATCGAAATCATTGAAGTAAGTCTGAGTCTGTAACATAGTGGCGTTAACTCCCTGTTTTACGCCCGTAGAACTCTCGTATCTAGTTGACTGACCCATCGCTTGCTCGGATATACCTATCATCCTATAAGCCATCATATAGGCGTAAGACGCCATTTCCATACGGGATCTTATCTGATCCGTATTAGTAAGATCATATACACCGAACTGATTATATATGCTGCTCATCTGCGGATTCTGGTAAGGATTGTTTGTGTCATTACCACCTACACCCATAAATGAGACGGACTTAACGATCTGCATAAAAGTAGCCAAAGCTCCCTTCTTGTCCATCATATCCTTATATTCCGTAGGCAGGAATCCTAAGTCGCCTAAGAAGAACTTACCGATCTCCTTCTCGGCGTTATTGTATAGCTGGTTCATAGCAAGATTATACATCATCTGGAACGGCTGTATGCGATCAGCGAGACTAGCCCCTATAAATCCAGAAACCGGAATGACATAATCATACAGACTGCTATCACCATGTATCTGATGAGGTATTGGATCCCCGCCAATATATATAGGCTTATCCATTAAATTACCTCCGGTGATCTTAACTCCAAACCTAACCTCAGGCACATACTCCAAGATGTAGGTGTTCACCTCAGGATCACTGACGGCTTCTGCCATGACCCTCTTCACTTTCTTTATACCATTCTTCTCCAAGAACTCCGGGAGAAGCTCATCTGTCACAAGCTCCTGATCCACCATTCCGGTCTCCGTCATGTAAGTTATTAAGAATATCGGTTTCATAGATACCCAATATCCCTCCATGACCCTAAAAAGGCGAGAGTCTATCTCATATCTCTTGCCATCGGCCATTCCGGAGTTGAAATATCCAAAGGGATGGAAGCGGGGCAAGAAGCGGGGCTGGGTGTGCTCCTCCCCGTCCGGCCCGAAGGTGTGGTACTCACCCATCGGAACGCCGTAGTAATCCTCAGCGGCGACTATAGATTCATAGTCATGGTATCCCTTCCATGGGACAACCTCATTCTCGTACATACCGGTAATAGACGGCTTCTTTTTCTTCCAGTCATACCTAGCGCCGTCATTAGATACCCATCCCTCATAATCATCATCACCTCCCATAATCCGACGCTTGTCCTTGGCTGTCATCTTATGGCCGTATCTTGATATCAACTCGACACCCTCGTAATAATGAAGACGACCTACATAAGATCCATATTGCGGGTATTTTACATCAGGATGGAAAACCTCCATAGGACTCCATACCTCCGGACGGTAGTAATCGAAACCAACGAAATGATTCCGGAACATCTTTCCGCTAAGAAGACGATCCCGGAAATTCTCCCTGTCAAGCTCATCCATATAAAACCGGCTACGGTCGGCCTCGATCGTATGATCCCCCCATACCGCCGCCTGCGTCTTCCATCTTGTACTCATGAACCTCTGGATATCATCAGGGGTCATAGACGCTTTGGCCTGTTGGATTTGCTGAACATAAGCCTGACGCTCCTCCTCTGAATTAAACTCATTGTACGTAGGATCAAGACCGGCCTCTACAAGACGCTGATTAACGATAATATCCCACTGTTCTTGTATATGACGATGAAGTAAGTTTGACATCGTATCCTCATACTCACTTATAGCCATATCCCCTACCTCGTTAACCGTATACTTATCCTGTAGGTTTGTCAGCCATCCCTCAAAGGCGTTTACGATACCACCTATGATATCGTAATGCTTCAAGAAAGAAGGTATTCTTATATCGCTCCTTAGCTTCTGTACGTTCCTTAACTGAGGGATAACATCCGCCATCTCCATAAAAGACAACTTACCATCCGCCATCAGATAATAGTCACGGTACATCTGGTTGCGATCATACTGTTTCAACCCTATCGTCTCAAGAGCGTCCATGCAATCCTCTTTCCATTTCTTGTTCTTTTTTTTCGTGGAAATAGCCTGAGGAGGTAATCCTAATAGCGCTCCTTTTGCTGGAAACGAATGATCTCTATTGAAAATCTCCATATCAATCCAATTGTTTTTAGCAAAGATAAACTATTAAGCGACACCAAACTACCGAAACGCTCCTATAGATACCGATCCAAAGGCAGAGGCATATACCTCATGGTGTTTATAAGCGTCTTCCTTACGGGCGTTATTCATCTCCTCGATCTTCGATTTAGGCATGTAATTGTTATCGTCAAAATACCTAGCGAGAACCAACGCATGGCCGAAGGCTATTATCCTATCGACGTTCAATCCGGGCTTATACTGTATTATCTCATCCAAAAGAGCTATATCATCAATCAACTCAATACCTTTAACCGTTATATCAAGACCGGTACTATCATCATAACCAATAACGAAATCCTGCCAGCAGTAATCCACCACGCAGGAGAAAAGCAGGTTCTGGTTGCCGGGGGTCGGGTACAGCCCCAGCTTGCTGTTCTGCCGGGAGCCGGCCTTCACGTACTTATTGGCTATGGCCTCGCCAGCAAACAAGAAGAAAGATGCCGGCATACCACTCTTCCGATTAAGATACTGCTCATACATCTGGTCAGCGTTCTCCATAAGGCATATAGCACCATATCCCTTCTGAAGCACCTCGCACGTACGGCAGAATTGGTCTATAGATGATGGGCGGGATACGTATGAAGCCACTATTCTATAGGCATAAGGATCTCGGATACCAACACGCCTTTTGAATACATAAAAAGCTCCTAATGAAGGGGTATCAGACTTGGCCTGTTTATAGGGATCTTGGCCTGCAACATAAATAAAATCATCAAACCTATTAGATTGAGGCATCTCGAATATCTGGACAGGAGCGTCGATAACACCTCCACTAAACGGGAAACCAGCTAGCTGTTTATTAGATTTAGTAGTACCAAGCTTATTGCCCGATTCAAGAAAAACATCACACAGCATGCCACTATATTGACCCGACTCAATAAGATCGTTCTTATGCTTGATAGCGTACTCAACCGGGAACAGATTTTGAGAAGAACTTAAAAAACAGTCATCAATCGTAAAAGGATAGAACATAGTATGAGAGGTATAGGCTACCCTGTCCTTTGTAGAAAGCTTCTTCCGTTCCTCATTAAGTTTATTGGTGCTAGCCTCGAAGTCTGTGGCGTCAATCTTGATCTTATTAAGCTTCTTATCATCAAGTTTTCCTAAATAATCACCCAAACCTATAGTTACCTTGACACCAGAGTTTGCCATTTGTCCCGGAACAAACATCGCCCATTTCCGTTCTTTCCATGTTTTCCCTTTCATGGCTCTACGGTTTAGGATATCCCAGTCCATGACCAGAAGATTATATGTCTCGGGATCGGAGAACATCTCTTGAGCGTCCTTAGACAACTCCACCTCACCACCGGTACCGGCCAAGATAGGACTAAGACGCCAGCCATAAGGCGTGTCGTAGGATGGCATGGCGGCCGTGTAAGGCTTCTTTATCGGACCTTTGCCTACCTCGTCGAAAATAGCCGTAGCCGGTGTCAAACCAGCCGTCTTCTGCGTGGAGGTCTTCCTACCCATGTTGATGTTGGCTATAGAGATAATGGCATGGATATCACGTACACCATTGGACATCCTCTTGCCTAATGTAACTCCCGAACTCCAGTCGGTCTTGGTTCTGTTGATCCTGAAAAAAGGATGCACATGATCAAGACCATACTCACAATACTCGCCGATATTGGATAAGTCACTGTCGCTGAATCCTACTACAGAATGACTAAGACCGATAGTCATCGTAGCATTCATCTGGAGAAGTGATGACATGATGGTTGTATTATGGGATACGACAAAATTGGTAGTAAGAAACTGATGCGATTTATTATCGACCTCAATACAAGTAGCCTTATATCTACCGTAATAATCTATATCAGATATCCTAAGCCTATCGTGAGTCTTAGATATATACATATCGTCACCATCCATGACACAATAATACCCCATAGACCAAAATATTTTCCTTACAAAGGATATAATATACTCGCTTTTATAAACGACCTTAAAACGATCGTCACCGGTATTTATACCACAAGCGATCTTCATAAACGATCTTATGAACAACTCTTTCTGTTTTTTGGATGAATAAATGACATCATCCATCTCCTTCTTGCTTAGCTCAAAGATCCTGTCGGTAGCTCCACAAAGGAAGGAGGCGGCCAGAGACCCCATGAGCTGGGGCGATATCAGCCACCGCCGCTCAGGGAAATCTACCGCTTCCCCAATATCTATAGTCATTTTGGAGAAGTCAGAATGGATGATACCCATAGTGCTCATAACCTTATAATCACCATGATACTTTACTTTCCACTGGTGCTGCCCGCAACACACCACGCTGCGACCGTCCTCAAAGGTCACTTTGTACGTATCAACGAATCCCTGAGGATATACGCCCACTATAGTCGTAAGCTTACCATCATCACCATATATGATATCCCCGATATCGGCGAATCCTATTTTCTTAGATCCATGAGGAGTATATATCAGCTCCGAGTCCAGAAGAGCCTTGCCAAAACGACGAGTACCAAACATTCCCAACCCTTTCTTCTCCATACGGGCACGTTGATACATCTCGGCGAAAAACCATTCGTTGTCACGCAAACGACTGATCTCTGGCACACGTTCCCCGTTTGGAAGATCCTGGAATACGGGAAAGAAATTAACATGCCAATAAAGCCATGGCGGGATGAACGTACCATTGATAGTCACCCCGTACTTGACCTTATAAGCCTCTTCTTTAAAGAACTGCTTAACATCATCATCCTGATCCTCCCAACCGAACAGATCGTTCCATACAGGGGGATTTTTCATGTTTACATAAAATTCTGGACTCGTACTTAGACTCATTTCATAATATCCTTTAAAACAGACTCGATTCCACCAGAAACCTGACCCTTACGTTCCTTTTTCTGGACATTGCTTACAGACCTATATACATCCATGATCCCGCTTTTTTCCATATACGATTCATTCCATGAATTGATCTTATCGATCAACTTGGATATGAAATCGAACGCCCTTGCCATATCCTCAGGTTTCTCCTTATCCCATGGGTTCTTGGCGATATACGTCTTGGCGTCATCCACGGCCTTAGCTATGACTTCAAGATTATCATTGACCCGATCGACATCCTTACTCGTCGGCTTTCGTCTTCCCTGTGGCATTGGCCTTTATTTCCTTAAATTCGTTATACTGCTTCATAAGAAGCTCATAAGATTGAACAACACCTATCTTACTTACTTCCGTCACACTCATATCATGGAACATATCCTCAAGCTCCTTATCAGCATATCTCAGACGTTCCTTGTCATCATAAAACACAAATCCAGACGTTCTGTCTTCCATAATGCTCTTTGCGGTAGACGCATATGTCGTATCGAAATCCAGATCCATACCGAAGCTGGTAGCCAACTGGATTATAAACATCAACCTAGAATTGACTTTCACAGCCTCTATATTCAACATCTGTATCTTATGAGTCATCTCATGAAGAGAGACGAAATCCTCCTCCTTTATCAACGATGATGATTTAAGGGCTATCTTCTTGGTTCTATCCTCAATCTCACTATAAAGACGCTTGCTCTCACGTTTTATAGCCAGCCAATGTCTTATATGAGTATCTGCTTCTTCTTTAAGATAATCCCTGATCTCTTTCTTAATATCCTTATCCTCTTCCATTACGCGTTGTAATCGTTATTATTTAATTCGATCTCATCACTAATACTTTGGTCTATAGACCTCAATAGATCTCTGGTACTAACATCCCGCAAGAAGCGTACATTACCACCATTAGCCTTAGCAACTCTCCTTAAAGCGGAGTAAAGTATATCACCCAGCGAATATTCGGGTAACTCACGGCAACCGACTTCCATGACAATAAGGGCATGGATACGATCATCTATCTTACTTCTTACGGGACTTCTCATGGTATTTACTTATAAGCTTCCCCTATAATACGTAGCGGGAAATGTTTGAAATTACGTTCAGGATCATCCTTCGTATAACCCATAAGAGATAGATGTTTCTCAAAATGGCCTTCCGTATATTTTGAGGTATCTAATGTCATCCTAAATATAGTTCTATTCTCATTGTCAGGATGTTTGTTATATGACACGTCTCCCATACATCCACATCCAAGATGATGCTCCTTGACATGGAAACCATCTTTATGGGTGATAAATAACACGATTTCTATCTTATCACCTATTTTCTGATCAAAAATATTTAGATAAAACTCGCTCTCGTCATCCGTCAGTCCTATATCAAAGGAATCGTTAGGGCACTCGATATTAAAATCGTTATAATCGGCCGTTATCACCTCCATAGCATTCCATTTAGCTTTCTCTCCTTCCACGAACTTAAGCGGGCATACCTCGGTCTTCATCCAAGCCTTCTCCTTGATAAAACAACCACACAACGAACATGCCTGTCTTCCCATCAATCTTTGCAGCAATACCTTAGCTGGTAACTTAAAGAAAGCTATATTAGAAGAGTTCTTAGGACATTTCTTGCATAAATCAAGACGATTCTTGTACCACTCCGGATAATCCTTCTCATCCTTAGGAATCCTGCCCAATAAACTGTCTTCCCAAGCTTGGGCTATTACTTGGGCTTTACCAATTGTTTGCACGATAATTATTTTTTAAACTGTTTTTGTTGAAAATCCTGTAATTGTTCCCATGTCATTCCATACCGACATTGATACATGGCTTCATGATTATCACGTATAAGAGGATCTCCGTTCTTTAACCCCTCCATATCCTCTATTGCCTTAATCTTCTTATCCAGACAATCAAGCTCAATAGGCATCCTTTCATCCGGATAACGATTACCTTCCTTGACAAATATCCGACGTATCTTATCACGCCTTACACGCATCTCACGAAGATTGCATATAACGTATCCGATAAACGGTATTCTGATAGATATATTGTCAGTATACCTAGCTAGATGATGGATGTAAGATACGGATGCTTTCATGCACCACTCTACCTGTTGTTTGGTGAACTTCCCATCAGATCTTCTTACCACCTCATCCACGATATCCCTGTCAAAAGAAATAAGATTCCTATCCATCAATATCCAACTTATTTCTCTTGAATACGAATCCCATTACACGGGTATCATCACCCTCCCCGTCAAGCACGAAATAGTTACGTAGGCTTCTCATCTCAATAGACAGCTCACGGGTACGGAAATTCCCGTTCTTCTTGTCCACCAGAAAACCACCACGCTTCAACTCATTGTTAAGGACAGCGACGTAAGATTCCTTCTGTCCATGACAATCCATGTACTTAGCCCTGGTATCATCCGAGTATCCGTAGTTGATGTAGAAAGAAAGTAAGTTTATCGTCCTTTCGGTGATCAAGCTTCTACCCTTGGAATCCAGATAGCCGTTGTATATCCTTAAGAACTGCTGGATCATATCCAGTCTAGTGTCGTAAGGTAATGCGAATACGAAAGCTTTTCTCTGCTCGGCCATACAAAATTAGTTTTCGACAAAAATACTTTAAAAAAATATTATTGTCAACAAAATATGATATAATCAGTATAATATATGCTGGCTAACATGTATTTACGATGATCCAAAGGTAAAAAATGGTGGTGTAGGACGAACGAAGCCATATATGTCTACGGCTGGCTACAATAGCAAGGACAGTGAAATTCACGTACGCTACGCACGTGGACGGCGGGGGACAGCCTTATCCTGCATCACGGGATGCGACCACTCCTTTTTTCTTTTTGGCTTCTTATCGTCCCATGATATAGTCCAAGGCATCCAAAGGGAAAAGGTTGGTGGGGGACGTGCTGGGACACCCAAGGTAAGGCTACCGCCGTCATACCGGACAATGCCGCCAGAGGTTCGCTATTGACATGGACGGCGGTAGAGTTATGTTAGCCTGCCGGAGCGTGAGCGACCGCATACGACCTTACTTTTTTCCCTTTGGATTCCTTCCTCCCCAAGCTATGGGATATAAAGCCAAGGGGAAATGGGAGGCCTTGGGGTATGGGCCTGCCGTAGAAGATACGGACGGCCGGAGCGTGAGCGACCGCACATGACCTCGCTTTTTCTTCTTTGGCTTCTGCTCCACCCGATCCCCCTACCGGGGTACCGGCTTCCGGTATAGGATACGGCTTCTACCAGGTTTAGCCTGCGGTATGCTACCTGACGGCACCATACCTTGGCGGTAAAAAGCAATGTTTTATTAAATAGAGACTTTAAGTGGAGTACACAGGAACTCGATGCCAGGAGAGGTTCTGTGTACGGATAGAGATATTAGAAAGTAGTATATATTTATAGAGTTAATTATATTTAATAAATATACCTATTAACGCGCGCGTAACAAGTAGGTTGAGAAAAAACCATCGTTCACGCGCACAGCGTTTTACAGACATCACCTACCTTCCTTAAACAACAAATGGGCGACCTTCACAGGCTACCCATCCATCCGAATAACTTGTTTCGTATTGATGAAACTCGTATATTCGCAACAAAGATAAAACTATGGAAACAAAGATAGTACTTTTACAGAAAATGAAATCAAACTTCGATAAGATTCTTACCGAAGCATATATCCCAAAAGATATACAAGCAAGAAAAGATGAGCTTGGATGCCTAAGGCTTCCGGCAGGATCACTTGTCTGCCCAGTAGATTACAAACCTGTAACTAATAAGGACGGGAAGAAGGTTACGGCTGTAAAATACTCAAACAAGAAAGATAATATAAGAGGTTCCGGTATGGTCATGGAAAAGAAGTGTAAGCAGGTAGTAGCCTATCTTACTATCATAAACGTCCAGAAGCATGTATTTCTAAGAAATAGGATGAGAGAAGGATACCGTGACCGTATTGAGATTAATACCGATGATTTTATAGACATCCTATCTGACGGCATAGCTTATTTCTGCTACAGACATGTTATAGAGAACTGCCATGAGGATATAGACTATCAGCTAAAGACGCTTAAGGCTTACGCCGAGGGCGAGATAAGAATAGCTTTATCTGATATCATGATCTACTCGTATAAGGCTAAGAAGAATGAGGATACGAAAGACATATTCGTAGGCAAGAAAACATCCGTATACAAATGTCTGGATAAGAATTTAAGCTCAGACGAAAGACGGAATATGGCTAACAAAAGCCGGAAACTTGATCGGGTAAGAATCCTTTCAAAAATAATATTCAGAGCCAGAACCAGAAACGTGCATCATATATACAAAGTAACTAAAAGAAAGACAGTTAAGTTCAATATAGCATACCTTCTTAATGAGTTGAACAAGAAGCTCATAGGCATAGGTATGCATGAGATATCTAAATCCACTATATACAGATATATAAGTATGTTCTTAGACATGTGTAAGAAGAGTATATCCGATTTGTATGATGAGGTAAAAAAACACAATGGAGTGGCGAATACCAAAGACAGAAAGAATGTAACTATCGGATGCTTAAGACTATTATACAAGGGGAAATATATGCATATCCTTATATCGACAGAATACATAAGAGATGTATTTTTAGGAGAAAAATCTTCCGAGATGAGTAAAGCTGGATGATTTGAGTATCAGATATAAAATTTAATATTTACATATTATTCACATTTATTTTTAATAGTTAATTATAACTATTCGTATCTTTGTACCATAAACTTAAAAAGACATGGTACAAGAGGATTTTAGAAACGAAAACGACCTCCTTCGTCATATTATGACGGTGGATAAAAACGTAGAGCAGGGTCGTGCCTTGAAGAAGATTTTCACCACTAGGGAGAATCTGTTTATTACCGGTAGAGCCGGTAGTGGTAAAAGTACGTTCATGAGACGTATTGTAAAGTTCTTGGGTAAGTGCGTTATCGTAGCCCCAACTGGAGTAGCGGCGTTGAATGCCGGAGGACAGACCATTCATTCGTTCTTCTCTATAAAGAACGATCCTTACATTCCTTCTATCGAGAGAGGTATGTTATCGAATAAGGTGGATGTAAGTCCGTTTATGAAGAAGAAGATCAAGAATCTTGATACTATCGTTATCGACGAGATCAGTATGGTAAGGCCTGATTTACTTGATGAGGTAGCTGACGTACTTAGACAATGCAGGCGTAGCAAGGAACCTTTCGGTGGAGTTAGATTGATTATGTTTGGAGATCTATCACAACTACCTCCTGTGGTGACAGCAGATGATTTTATCGACAGATATTATGAGAGCCGGTTCTTTTTCTCATCAAAGGCATTAAGAGCCTCAGGATTCTCGGTCATTACATTCGAGAACGTATTCCGTCAAAAAGATCCTCAGCTTCTTTCCGTGCTTGAGGATATAAGATGTGGGGTTATTACCGATGAGTCAAGACAGATATTGGATAGTAGGGTCAAGTATCCGGACAATATGGATAATACTATAATTATATGCTCAACTAACAAAGAGGCTTATGAGATAAATAAGACTAATCTTGATAAGATCAATAATAAGGTATTTAAGTTCGATGCTACCGTATTCGGGGAGAAACCTGTAGCGCCCTGTGAGGATGAGCTTATAGTAAAGGTAGGAGCTAAGGTCATAATAACCAGAAACGGCAACGGGTATGTCAATGGCTCGATGGGTATCATAACCAGCATAGATACTGTTGATGAGACGATATATGTTCATCTAGATAACGATACTGAGGTGGAGATAACTAAAGAGAAATGGGAGAAGATGAAGTATAAGCAGGTAGATGATTCCCTTGAAGGCATTTCTTGCGGCTATATAATACAATATCCATTGAGGTTAGGATACGCCATAACTGTCCATAAATCCCAGGGAATGACTTTAGATAATATATTTGTAGACATCAGCAGAGCCTTCGAGATAGGACAGATATATACCGCTCTTTCAAGATGTAGGTCTATAGACGGGCTTTATCTAAAATCAGTGCCTAAGGAAGATATGGTACTGCTAAGCGATAAGATATCTGACTTTATAGAGAAGGTGGATGAGAATGAGGGTGTATTGAATCCGGAAAAGATATCTGATATCGGGAAGGATATGATTAAGAAACAACAGGATTTATTTAACTTCGAGGAATACGGATTATAATGGCTAAGAAAGAACTTTTTTCAGACGTAGATGAGTTAGTATCATCTTTAAATAAAGAGCTTGGAGAAGGCTCGATAATGAACTTCGGTGACGATAAGCCTATAATATCCATACCAAGGGAAAGCACCGGATCGCTGGTGGTGGATAAGGCCCTAGGCGGCGGATGGGCGGTAGGCCGGATCCATGAGCTGGTCGGGATGGAATCTTGTGGCAAGACCATGATGTGTACGTTAAGTATGATTGAATTCCAGAAAAAGCATCCCGATAAGTTGGTAGCTATAATAGACGTGGAGAACGCTTTCGATATTGAGTACGCTAGGAAAATGGGGTTGGATATAAACCGGTTTTTGATCTCCCAACCAAGCTACGGGGAGCTGGCTATTGACATCACGGCTAAGTTAGTCGAGTCCGGGAAGGTCGGATTTATTGTCGTAGATTCTGTAGCCAATCTGGTACCGAAGAAGGAGATAGAGGGCGATATGGAAGACAGCAACATGGGACTACAAGCTAGGTTGATGTCAAAGGCCATGAGAGTCCTTACCGGTATCGTTAACAAAAGCGATTGCGTTCTGGTATTCATCAATCAGTACCGGGAAAAGATCGGTGTTATATACGGCGATCCTAAGGTAACGACCGGAGGTAACGCCCTTAAGTTCTATGCCTCTATCCGTATGGAGATGGCGAGAAAGAAGGTTATATTAGGAGAGGACGGATCTTCAGTAGGTCATGAGGTTAGGATAAAGGTGCTGAAGAACAAGACAGCCGTTCCGTTCCAAATAGCAGAGACAGCCTTGTATTATGGTGTGGGGTTTGATAAGGAACTTGAACTTTTGAAGTTATGCGAGGAAACCGGTATCTTTACCCGTAAAGGATCATGGTACTGGTACGGGGATGTTCGGGTCGGTAATGGCGTTGATAATACGTTAAGCATCATGAGAGATAATTATGAATTGTGTCAAGAATTAAGAACTAAATTAAATATCTGATTATGGCGATAGGAGCTAAATTTATAGACGTAATACCATCAAGTGTCGAGAACGCTGTCGAGGTTAAGAAAGGGGATGTGAAGAACTATCTGTTCGTAGGTATTCCCATGAGTGAGTTTATTGGAAAGAGATATGAGTATGAGGGATTCATATACATGTGCCTACAGGGTGTCACCGGTGGCACGGAACTTGGCGGAGATATAGCCATAGCCGTATTGAGACCGGTTCGCCCCGCCGTCGGGCAGGCATCTTATCATTTGGTATCGTATACACCTCTTACGTATACGAGATCTGATGTGGCGATATTCCTTCGCAATGGTGATTTTAAGGTTGTTAAGCGTGATGATTGTAATCTTATTTGATCATGAGTACGTATATATCAATAAAATCAACGGTAAACGCATTCAGGTACGGTATTGATCCTGTACCTGAATGGTTCGACAAGATATCCCATAAAACCAATGAAGTCGATATTATGGTTGATGGGAACAAGGTAAAGGCATTGGATATAAGGCTAGAAAATGGCATTTTACGGGCTTTTTATGGTTATTACATAGGTCTGTATCCAGATAACTCTATACAGGTGTTTAGACCGGAGGATTTTCACTCATTATATACCTTGAGAATATGAATGTAGCGATAGGGATAGATCCGGGTATAGATACCGGAGGATTAGCTATGATCCCGGAGAACGGGGAGATTAAGGTAATCATGACTCCAAGGATATCGGCTAAGGGGGATATAGATCTTAGGGCTATATCTAGCTTCTTCCTTGACGCATCGGATAAAATCCAAGAAGAAGGCGGAGGAACGCTGGCGATCGCCGTAGAGGACGTCCACAGTATCCACAATAGCTCGGCAGCCAGCAACTTCACCTTCGGCGGACGGCGTCGGGAACCGAACGCTCTCTTCGCTATGATGGTCGAGATGATGGAACGATATGGATCTCACCCGGATGTTAGGTTCATGTTCGAGGAGGTCCAGCCAAAGACATGGCAGAAGGAGATCCATACGACAGCCGATCGGGTGTATTCGGCGGCGAAGCTGGATACGAAGGCTACCTCCATCCGATGCGCCATACGCCTTTTCCCTTTGGTATCTTTCGTAAAACCATGGTCAGGGAAAGGAGTACAGCCAACTAAGATACAAGATGGAATGTGTGACGCTATACTTATAGCCGAATATATTAGACGCAAGTTTAAGTTATTTTAATACTATTAAGCGTTTGTTGTATTTGAATTAATATAATTATGATTACATTTGCAATGTAATATAAAGGTTGTTCATTATGTTATTTAAGTGCTTGTCGAAATCATTGAATGAGAAGTTAAGTAAATTAGAATTGGTTGTTAAAAATGCCGGATCTAATTCACTCTATAAGAATATTAAGATAGATATCATCAATAGTCTAGCTTATATTACTTCCGTAAACGCCAAGGTATGTGTTATAGAGAAGCTGGAAGTGGAGTCTGATTCTAACTTCTCTTTCTTAGTAGAGGCAAGCTCTTTCATAAGGTTTGTAAAAAAACAGAAGAATGGTGAGATTAAGATCGTGCTTTCCGATAAGAAGGACAGTATTACTATATACTACGCCTCTGGTGAGTATAGCTGTCCGGCCTTTGACGTAAATACTTTCCCTATGGTATATAATATTCCTGATGGAGGTATTAATGTTAAGATGAATGATTATGTATCGGTCCTTAACAAGGCCAGTAATTATACGGAGATCAACGAGCTTTATCCTTGCATAGAGAATGTGGTCATTGATATTGATGATATTAATATTAATATAGTAAGTACTGACAGAAATACTATTTACAGGTATTTTGTTCCTAATCAGGATAAGGTAGAGAAGGTATTTATCCCGGTATCAAACGCCTCCTCTTTATTACTTGATAAGCATATAAATAAGTCATTAGATACGTTGTCTATCAAAGTAGATGATACTAGGACTTACTTCTCTACCCCTGATATGGATATGTATGAGATCCATTTTGACGGTAATTATCCTAACTGGAGGTTCGTGGACGAGCATTTTGTCAAAACAAGTACCTATGTCTTTGATAAGGATCTACTCGTCCAGGCCCTCCAGAATAATATCAAGGTAAATGAGTTCGATCATTGTAGATTGATATTCACTGAAAAAGGATGCGGTATTATGTCAGAGAACCCTATGTCTGGAAGATCTTGTAAGGAAAGGCTTACGGCTTTATCGCATAACGGTAATGATATTATATGCGATGTGCTATGTGGTAGGTATCTTGGTATAGTTAAAAGCATATCATATAATAGGATAGTTATCGAGCATGACCATAAATCTCATTTTAATAAGATTTATGGGGAAAATAATAAGAATGAGTATTTCTTATCATCATCAATTATTGTTTAATTTTTAAATATATATAATATGGGAGTTCGTGAAAATTCGCTAGGATCTAATAATCACTACTTTAAGATAAGTGGTGGTGGAGTTCTTTATCAATCATCCAAGGAGCCTAAAGAAGGTTATGAGGAACATGTGAATGATAAGACCGGGGCTGTATCTTATTGGAAAGTATTTTGGAATGGTATAGAGGGATATTTATCAGATATTGAGATAAGGGAGGTTGACTATAACGGGGCAAAAACTAAATACGTAGCTATAAAAATAAGCGATGACGAAGGAAACTATATTATAAATGTTCCTTTGATGACTCAAAAAGGAGGTATTAATAATTATGTTAAGTCATTGGTGAGATACTTGCCTAATATTGATTTAAAGCGTAAGGTGGTAATCAATCCAGCTCACGCTAGGAAAGGAGATCAATATGCCCCAGGTAATTTTTTTATCTCATATGCTAGGGAAACTCCTGATGGAAGGGATGAACTTATACAGCAATATTATAAGAATGGTCAGAATGGATGGCCTGACAGAGTTGAGAGTACTGATATAATGGGGAATAAGAAGTTTGATTATACGGCTCAAGATGCTTTTGCCTATCAAGTGCTTAATAAGTATATTCAAAGTATTAAGACAGATGGTGTGAAACCCGTTCAGTCGGCAAGCCAAAACAACGCTGGTGAGGCTACAACGCAAACGCCCCCACCGTCATATCAGCCGCAAGCCAAGCCGCAGACGCCTCCTCCATCATGCCAGCAGGCTCCGCAACAGTCAGCCCAAGCATCTTCTTTTGGAGGTCAACAACAGCCTCCTCAATATCCTCCTTTTGGAGATGAGGATGATCTCCCTTTTTGATTAACTAATTGAAAATGAATAATTTAATGGAAAGTAATTTTAATATATCTACTAAAGTGAACCGTGTCTCGATGCCTACCCAAAATAAGGTAGATACGGTTATGAAGAACTTAGGGCATCGACCTTGTGTAGCGTATTCCGAGGAAAAGGATATGTATTATAAGGATGGAGAATGGGTAGCGTCAGATCTTGACGCTACTATCTTACCTCTTAGGGAGATGTTCGAAAAGACATCTGATTTGAAGTTAGGATTGAAGATCGTTTATTTAATAATCAAATTATAATGGACAGTATTGAGGATATTAAAAAACTTCTGGAGAGTAAGTCGTTTACATCAGCCAGAGATCTTGACGAATTTGAGGAAAAGCCGGATGATAAGCTTGATCAGGTTCACATGAATTGCGATCCAATGGTAGGGATAGTAGAGAAAGATGGTAAAATTTTTCTCAACTCTTTAAAATTCTCTAAGGCATGGAACTCGTTGGGTAAGGATATTCCTATCAAGCAGGGTAATGCCTTCCCGTTGGGTCAAGGTGATGTTCTTGATATAGACACGGGTGTATCGGCCTCGTTCCCGGATGATACTGTCGGGATGGTTATGATGCTCCCATCGTTCACCAACGATACAGGCCTCACTTTGGTAGGATCACCGTTCGTTTTCTCTAATAACGAGAATATTACGATCAGAGTCTCTAATGTCCGTAAGGATATAGCTATAGTCGAGAAAGATAAGCATATAGCTGAGTTAATTATAGTCGGCAAGATAAAGGCCGATATTCGTAGAACTTATAAAAGTGTTGAGGATTCTCGCAAATAATACATAATTCATGCAAACCATAAAACATTTGCATCGCATTATGTATAATAGCTAAAAGCTATTCCGATTATTAGCCTAAGCCTTGAGACAGAGGCTACGTTATTTGAGAATATATAGTTACCAAGGAATGTTTACCCAAGTTCCTTGCTCTAAGGTAGGTGATTAAACAGGGATCGTATTTGGGTTCCAGTGTTGCCTATATAAAACCTCAAAATAACATTGGCGATGGGTACTTACAGGAGAAATCCTGACTTATGTTGAATAAACATTGAATTAGTTTGTAAAATGGTGTATGTACAAGACATAGATGGTAAACCGATGATGCCTACGACAAGGCATGGGAAGGTTAGGAGGTTGCTTAAAGCAAATAAAGCAACCGTAGTGAATCTTTGTCCGTTTACTATTCGTCTTACGTACGCTACTTCAGGTTACAAACAAGAAATTGTGTTAGGCGTTGACGCAGGCACAAAACATGTTGGTCTATCAGCAACGACGAAAAGCAAGGAGCTTTACAGCAGTGAAGTTATTCTTAGAAATGATATTGTAGAACTTTTGTCTACAAGAAGAGAGTTAAGAAGAACGAGGCGAAATAGGTTGAGATACAGGAAACCTCGTTTTAACAACAGGATAAAAAGCAAACGTACAGGATGGGTAGCACCTTCGGTGAGACATAGGATTGATGCTCATATCCGTGTTATCGACAACATCTGTTCTACCCTTCCGATATCCCGTGTCATCGTCGAGGTTGCCCAGTTTGATACCCAGAAAATAAAGAATCCCGATATCTCCGGTGATGAATATCAGGAAGGAGATCAACTTGGTTTTTGGAATGTCAGGGAATATGTCTTGGCAAGGGATGGGCATAAATGTCAACATTGTAAAGGAAAGTCGAAAGACCCGATCCTGAATGTTCATCACATCGAATCTCGAAAAACAGGAGGTGATTCACCATCCAATCTCATTACCTTGTGTGAAACTTGTCATAAGGAGTATCATAAAGGTAAAATCGATTTGAGGGTAAAACGAGGCAAGTCGCTTCGCGACGCAGCCGTAATGGGAATCATGAAATGGAAGTTGTACGAGGAGTTGAAATCCAGATACGACAACGTTTCGATGACGTTCGGTTACATTACGAAATACAATCGGATTAAATATGGAATTGAAAAATATCATATTTCTGACGCCTTTGTCATTTCTAAGAATTTCAACGCTTTAAGGTTGGAATATCATTACAAAGTAAGGTTGGTTAGAAGGCATAACCGTCAAATCCATAAACAAAAGGTTTTAAAAGGAGGGGCTAAAAAGCCGAATCAATCTCCTTTTGAAGTTTTTGGTTTTCGTTTGTTTGACAGGGTTATGTTTGAAGGCAATTATTACTTCATATTTGGAAGACGTAAATCGGGTAGTTTCAATATTCGTGATATCAACGGCGGTAATCAGCGGAATGTAACGTACAAAAAGTTGAAATTATCAATAGGTAAACGTTTTATGATACAAAAAGAAATGAATTGATTAATTTAAATGAAGATATGAATATGTTCGGATTGAAGATAGTAAAGAGTAGTTATATAAATACTCTAAAACAGGATCTTGATGAAGCTATTAGCTATTCAAGTAGATTAAAAAGAAATTATGAGGATGCTCGTAGTAAGATAACGGAATTGGAGGAAAAAGAAAGATATCTTAATACGCTTGTGGATTCTCTTGATATGGATATAGAATCAAAGGATTCTCATATCGTTAAGATGGGGAATGAGCTTAGTAAATCAAGAGATCTATATAATGAGTCGGTAAAAGAGAAAGAGACTCTTAAACGGGCTTATATGGATATAGAGAAGAAACATAAACTATCATCTAAATTACTCGATGAGGCTAGAAGAAGGTACAAGGAAATAGAGGAGCAAAATAAGGCTATGTCAGATCGTATCCAGTATCTGGAAAATCATATTGATCCTGAGGCTTTAGATGGTGATGTGTCTGATGAGGTTATTGTTGAGGAGGATAAGATGGACCCTAATTCAGGTCATATCGATATACCTGAAAATAATATCTCTGAGGTTACTGGTACCGATGCCGGCAATGACGTAAATGTCGAGAATAAAACTGAGGAGAAGAAGAAATCTAAGAAACGTAAAAAGACTAAGAAAAATGAATAAGATCTTGTTTTTCTTGTTAACGTTATTTACCTTAGCGGTTGTCGGATGCAGTACGTCAAGAACCTATTATACGGAATATGATACTACTGACATATCTTATGTAGTGGATTCTATAGTGTCTTCCGGGACCGTGATGGGCCAATGGAAGGAGTGGCGGTTTACGCTGGACGACGGCCGGGTCGATAACTTTGGTTTCACCGCCCTGTACGACGCCAAGGGAAAAGCTAGAGGGTCAATACAGGTTAGGCAAAGATCCGATACGTTTAATATCAAGATAATTGATTACCATAAAAAAGATAAGCAATGAAATACGGGCTAGGTTACATACCATCACCAGCGGATGATAGGGACGCTATCATGAATATGCAACATGAGGCTGTCCCTGATGAGTATAAGGTCAATAACGTTGATAGCGTAGTGGATCAAGGATCTTCTCCTATTTGCGCTGCGGTAAGCTTAGCTGAGATACTTAACTGGAGAAAGAGTATAAGGGCTATTAAAAGACCGGCTAAGATCTCTCCCTACGATATATATGATCTGAGAGAGGATAAGGACCAGGACGGGATGGTTCTTCGTGATGCTATCAAGTCTATCAAGAACGTAGGCGTAGATGGGGAGAAAATAAACAGTTACGCTAGGATCATAGATCCGGTATCGGCTAAGGTAGCTTTGATGCTGAATGGGCCTCTGGTTATAGGTATGTATTGCTATAATTATGGTAATCGATTCTGGCAAGGCCAAGGGCAGAACTTGGGAGGTCATGCCGTTATCCTCACCGGCTGGGACAAGGCCGGCTTCGTCCTACAGAACAGTTGGGGGACGGGATGGGGTAGGTCTGGCGTGGAGACGTTCCCGTTCGAGGATTGGTGCTATATGCTAGAATGTTGGACAATAGTTTCATAACTTTACTATATAAACTTCGAGAAATTCCGTCCCACATCCTCTTGTGAAAGCCGATGTGGTGTATTTAGGACCCGTAGCTCAATTGGTAAGAGCAACTGGCTCATAACCAGAAGGTTGTCGGTTCAAGTCCGGTCGGGTCCACGCTATTTTTTGGGGAAAAACTAGCATAGAGTTTTGTCATTAGGTTTTTTAAAGTTTAGACGTTTGATGTCCTGGTTCGTGAGAATAAGGACATATGCCCTAATAGTTCAATGGATAGAACACGTCGGTCCTAACGATGAAATTTCGGTTCGATTCCGGATTGGGGTACATGGTGTTTTCTTAAACATATTCCCGTAGGTCGGTAATTAACGATAACCGGTAGACAGCCTACGGGAATTAATAAAATCCTACGTGCTTAGGATCGCTTTCAGTTCTATTTTTCGTGTGTAATCTATAGGAGGGTAGCACGGCCCTCCTATTTATAATAACTATTTGGGATGGATATTAATCAAATAAAAAAGTATCTACCAGCAGGATGGGATGTGGTTGATCTAATAGATCACGGCATAATTGATCTTGATATCATGAATGGTAAGATGATGGGTGAGTATGTGGCTGTGTTGATGATAAAATCTTATGATAAGACCAATGGTCATATTCTAACCACTTTCTCGTTCCATGATAAGGATATGGAGAAGTTGAGGATGTTGATAGGTAACGCTATAATGGCGGTAGGATATAGGAATAATCCTCTTACTGGAGATGGGAACACGGCAATCAAATAAAGGCACGGAATACACTGAAAGAGGGATATTGGATATCCTTAACAGACAGTTCTTGGTATCGCCTAAATGGGTGATAAATAACCTGTATGTATATAACTGGGAGTCCGATTATCTGGCTATAACCAGATCTATGTACGCTTATGAGGTTGAGGTAAAGATCTCGTTGGCTGACTATAACAAGGATTTCGAGAAACAGGAAAAGCACCAAGTAATGCAAGGCTGGTTCGAGGCTCGAAGGCAAGCCCTGTACGATGCCGGAGGCTGGACTAGGTACGGTAGACCCAACTACTTCTACTACTGCGTGCCGGATGGGTTGGTTGATCCTAAGGACATACCTCCGTACGCCGGGCTTGCTTATGTTTGTGGCAGGAATTTGAGAAAGGTCAAGGATGCCCCTATCCTGCACCGTGATAAATTTGACCCCGAAGCTTATAAGATGGCAGACAAATTCTACTACAATTGGTGGAACGAGAGACGTAAGGCCAGACAGATAGAAGGGAAGGATATGAAAGACGAGTTCAGGAAAAGCATGAAAAAGGTGAAGGAGAAGATAACCGTCGATGCCAAGATCAAGGCGATGGAGGCGTTCTGGAGCGTCTGCGATTATGCCTACTGGCCGTACGGGGGAAGAGGGGTGCCCGGAATGAGACCCAACTGTTCCGCTTGTGGTGAGGAATGTAAATTACAATGCCCGAAGGGGAAAGAATTTAAAAATAAAATACGATGAGCAAGATTAAAGATGTATTGGCAAGAGCCATTTCATTAGCCTCAGAACAACCTATGAGCTATAAAGAGGCAGTTGAGTTACTTGATGGTATAGATACGTGTAAGGTCAAGATATGGCTAGAAGAGGGGGCTAAGCTACCTGAATACGCTCATAAACAGGATGCTTGTATGGATTTGTTCGTTAAGGATATAGAACTTGATAATGGAAGAATCATATATCATACTGGTGTACATGTAGCACTACCTGAAGATTATGAGATGGAAATCCGTCCACGTAGTGGTTTTACTAATAGCGAGCTAATTATGCAAAACGCCCCTGCTACTATTGATGAAGGATATAGCGGGGAGATTATAATAGTTCACAGAAAAATGGATAGACATAGTCCTTATTATTGTAATGTCGGTGGTAAAGTAGCACAACTTCTTATTCGTAGAAGGGAACGTATCGTATGGGAAGAAGTGAAGTCATTAGAAGATCTTGGAAAGTCTGATAGAGGGGATAATGGATTTGGAAGTACAGATAAGATAAATAACGAATGATATGGAAAACAAAAATACATCATCCACTACTAATGAAGGCTTGAAAGAAATTGACAAACAAACAAATCCTGTTATGTATGGATGGAGATGTCCAGTATGCGGAAGGATATATTCACCTTATACGTCTATGTGCTCATACTGCTGCTATACTATAGATCGTCTTTCACTTAAACCTGTAATGTGACATGAGCGGAAGAGTTAAGATAAAGATCAAGGATAATAAACCTAAGATCGATGTATTTAAGGTAATAGAGAACCGGTTCAAGAACATGAACGAGCTTCGGGATCTTATCGACCTAGATCCAAGGAAAGGGCTGGTCAGGATCCGGGACGGGGCCGGCTTTAGGGAGGTGGAGCGGGGCGGATGCCTGCACCGGAACTACCTTAACCTGTTGGAGGAGGAGCTGGGAGCTAAACTATCAATAGATCTGATTGATAAGTATGTTAAAAGAAAATAGCACATCACCTACCCTAGTAATTACCTAGGGTAGGTTCGTTTTGTATACCGAAGTATCTACCACGATCTGGCTGCCCATATCCTCAATCAACTCAATGATCTCATCCCTTATATCGTAAGAAAGCAAGATCGGGATTATGGTTAATATAAAAGATAATAGTATCCCGAATCCTATTATGACAAGGATATCATCACACTCTATATCTAACATCGGCATGACAAACATCAACCCTGACGTGAATATCATTACAAACAACGTGGATATCTCATTTATCATATCCCTCTCCATTACGTCTTTAATCATATCTCCTCGACTTTAGTATGGTTTATTATCCTACTGATATGACGGATACTTAATCCCGTCCTGTCCTTTATTCTGCCATACACGTAGTTCCTAGACACGACAGTGGCCAAATCACCTAGCTCATTAAGTATCTCGTCATACATCTTATGTATCTCGTTGTTGCGGATAACCGTACTGTCCCTTACATATATCTTCTCAATGTCCTCGTCGCAGAAGAAGACCTTGATCTTATGAAGTATGTCTCTAAACATAATTTCAGTTTTGTCTCAAAGATAATGAATTATAGGGATATGCCAAAGGAAGCGGCTGGCGGAAGACCCGATGGGTAGGCCCGGAGGGATGAAGGGAGGCCTCCCTCCCTTTGGTACTACATCCTCCTCACAAGATATCATGATGGTGCTACAATTATTATATTTACGTTATAGGTCTTATTGTAAACGCCAGTTCCGACGGCAACAGATTGGCATCCCTCACAGGCATTGGCTGTTATACAATGATCACTTGTTATAAGATGACCTTGCCAAGTTATACGATAGATACTTTTAGTCTGATCATAAAATTCAGACATGTAAGTGAAATTGATGATCTCCTCAGGATCAATTATCTCTGTTATAGGGGTAAATTCAGTTATCCTATTCCCGTATAACTCTCTATTAGCTAAATCACAATGCTCGCCAGAATCATATAGATACGTAAGAGTCCCTTTTGAAACACCTCCAGTTGTGCCTAAAAAAACGTTGTACTCATATTGTTGACCCTTTTGAACTATAGGTCCATCTATTCTTATAACCTCTATCTTCTTATGATATATATCAAGATAAGATCCGTCAAAACCATGTTGGTATGTATCTCCATCAATATATATATCTACAGGATTAGGACACATGCTCTTGTCTATATTAATACGGTAGTGGATCTTACCGGAAGAAGAAGCCCTCCGCCTAAACATACCCCCTCCTTATCTGAGGGTTAAAATACCCCCCCCCCCATGTATTTAACTTCTTTGTTCATAATATGTTATATTTTAATTATGTCGCAAATATAATAAAATTTGGGATATGTTGGGATGACGGACATGTAGGGATATGTGGGGGATATGCGGGACGGGTGGTGGGTGATACGTAGGAATGCGAGGTGGAATATGTGGGGATATGTGTTATATGCGGGACGGACCACCTCCCCGAAATCACCCCGGCCGGGCTGCCGTTTTTGGGGCCGCCCCCCCAATCCAAGAAGGGCGGCAAATGGGAACGGAAAACAACCAGCGATCCAAAAAAAAGAATGCTTATTTTCAATTTAAATTGTTGATTATCAATGATATAAACCAATATTTTAATATACATTTACATTTGATTAGTTCTATTATATATAATCGTTGAATTTTTATTGTAAAATATTTGTTTGAAAATAAAACATGTATTATATTTGCAATGTGAGATAACAATATTAACAAACAAGGCGTGCTAGATGCCTATACAAGTCCCTAGGGCAAGGGCAAATCTAATGACAAGTAAAGATCTTAACAAAGTACAAAATGAGGTAAAAAAAGCAAGTGAAAAAACGTTAACTGGTGCGGTTAAAGCGTGGTGTCAACTATTTAAATCAGGAAAAGAAGTTAACGAAATATTAAAGGACAACGACATTAAAGTAGATAAGGCTATTGTACCTGCTTTAGTTGCTTTGGCAAGGGAAAAAGAAATGGTGATACAATTGTGCAAGGAAATATTGCCACGTGTAAATAATACCTTTTGCGCCTACAAGGAGGTAGAAAGGGAATATTTTGATAAATTAGACCAAGATAAGAATATCAAAATGACAGTTGATAAAATAGAAAGTATTGCGATATTAGGCACCAATCATAAAAGATTTGGATATAATGATCCTACGGAATATGATGGAGGGGTATATTATGATGTATTTAACGGATCAGATAAACGTATTGTAAAGTGCGCCGTACCTATCAAACGGTATACATTTAATCTCATTGCAAAGTGTGTCACTTACTATTTGACACACCCCAAAAATGAAAGATAACAAATAATTAGCCCCTATATCATTTATGTATAGGGGCGTTATGGTAGCACACCTATGCGTTCCCGTCGCGCTACTGATTTAGACTAAATAGGTACGATATTTGATATTTTGATATAAACATATTGCTGGTTGTTAGGGTCTCGAGAGCCAGCAATAGATAGGCCGCCGCTTAGTAATGTGGTTTAGGTACTATCCTAGTCCAGGGTAGTACTATTATCTTTAGGTTTATATCAATCCGGTAAGTACGCTAGGTTAACCTAGTAGGCCGTGTAAAGACACGGGGTATGTTGGTGTATATACGCATGTATAGGGCGTATGTCCATGTGTAGCGAGAGCAGCACGCATGGAGTGCATTACGGGGTTATAACCGTACCAATATATCAATGCAATAACATATAGGGTTGCTTAAATACTTGTATGTTATATGTATTAATTAAAATAACAACCCTTACAAGGGTATTTTGTGCGGTTAAATTGACGGACAAAGTGCGCCTTGTCGGTACGTATCACGGGAAACGTATGTGCGTATTTGGCCGGCTTCGTTGTCGGCAAAGGGACAAATACAAATTAATTGGCGGGCGTGCGGGCGTTCGGCTGGCCGTATCGATAACGCCGGCCGTATTGTCCCCCGGCTTACCGTTTCTTATTGGTGCCATTTAAAACGAATAAATTATGTATAGGAGAAAATTTGACAATCTGAATAGAAAGCTAGCACTTAAAAAAGAAAAGGCTTTAAACGCTGCAAGAAAGTCTCAAATTGAGTTCTATATTGAGCTTACCAAAGAGCTATACAAGTCTAATAAATTAGATTGTAGTAGGGAATCTGATAAATGTAGGCGGAAACGTGTTAGTTACATGGCGAACAAATTGCGACAATAGATCGTTTGTTTTTATTTGATTTTAAAGTTTGTGCCCTTTCGTACTATAGTGATATAGGACGGAAGGGCTTTTTGTGCCTAATTTTACAAAATGATAGCATAACCATATGTTTTGCTTGCACATAAAAGTGTTAAGTCGGTAAATTTTAAGCCTTAATTATAAATGTGTAAGTAAAATACTTTATTATGTATCATTTTGTATATATCTATATCCATACGGGCGGGTGAATTGTACCCTTATGCATGGATCTGCGCTTGAATCGATCCTAAAAGGTATATAATAGGCGGTACTTATTGTATATTTTTTATCTATATCTAGGCTTATCTTTCCTTAGAGGTAGCTCTAGGGGTTGATATATATTATTTTATTGATACTCAATTAATTGTATTATTTGCGTTCAATTTTAAAATCGTGGTTACTTATTGTATATTTTTATGGGTGTATTTATATATTTCGTACTCACCTTGTTTTGTGGGTATATGGCGTTTGAGTTGGGGCGGTACGTTATAGCTACGGGCGACGCTCTGCCTATAATCATAGTTTCTTTATTGGTTTTATTATCAATACATTGTATTAGGCAAATATATAAGGCAATCAAGAACAAAGACCTCGATATCCTAGACTGAATCAACGTTCCACGTGGAACAAAGTAGCGGGAGGTCTTGGGTTTTCGTGGGAATTTCGAGGGAGATTTGGGATTTGCGTGATAGTACACCTCCAAACAAGGAAAAACCTTTCCAAACAAGAAAAAACACCAACAAACAAGGGAAACACCTTTCAAGCAAGGGGTATCTTCCAATCAAATGTAAAAGTTTGCAAGTGGTAGGAGTTTCCGGTCAAGGCAAGGCGGTTGTGAGCGATGGCGGGTAGATATTGTTTATTGGTATGGGGCGATGCGGAGGAAACCAAGGGAAACGGGAGGCGGCGATGGCGTGGGGTAGGTCCCGCTGGTCGTCCGTCCCTGTTCCCCTTTGGCGTTAGTGTAATATTAAAAATCTGATAGTGATATGACGAAAGAAGAAGCAAGGAACGTATTTGGCGGTAGTATAGTAAATAATCTGCTGTCGCTAGGGGCTGAGCCTACCAACGTGGTAAGGCAAGACGGGTTGATAGAATGGAAAAGTGATGGATATATAGAGGTAGGAGGCGTACAGGTATGGGCCTACTATTACTTTGAGGATGGCGAGGACGTTGATAGATGTGATTGGGCGGATCATATGGAGATAGAGATAGAGGAATGTTGGATTTAAAATCGGCTGATATGAGATTCATGTATTTAACGGAGCTTAGAGAAAAGGATATATACGTAGGCGACAAGAAGTGCAAAAGAGTAAAAATATATGTAGGCAGACCGTTGAGGGATACGCCTAAAACCTATAAACAAATAGGCGGATTTGTAGCAAAAGAACTATCCAACGCTTATAACAGCGGTTGTGTTTCCATCTATGAAGCAAAGGATAAAACGCTCAGATATTCGGTTTATCGAGACGGTTGTTTTTATCCTTATTACGGGAAATTAGAGGTGGCAGAATAATACCAAGGGGAACGGGCGGCGGTGTCACGGCGTGGTAGGCTGCGGGTGTCGGCTGCCGTTCTTTCCTTTGGCGTGGTAATATAAAATACTAATAACATGGACGAGATTATAAAATTACAAGATGAGATACTGTCTTATCTTCGTAATAATATTACAAAGGACGAGGCGTATTATATCCTTACGACTGATAAGGATATGATAGAGGTTCTTATATCAGATAAGAAGGACGGAAGCAAACGTATCAAGATCCTTGATATGGAATATACTATCGAGAAGGATGATATGTTATTGCTATTCGATACTGATGGGGTAATAGACGAATGTCTTTTGGTTGCCAGCTATATAGGGGTAAATATGTATTTTCGCAGGCAAGATGTCAACGCTATTTTGTATAACATCAATAGAGAGAAAGTTATGAAATATCCTTACATAGCTATTCAGTTAGATAATATACAGACTATAGAAAAGCGTAGGGTTGTTTTTGAGATCACCGGGCATAGGATGGATGATAACAAAGAGAGAATAGATTTTATGTTTATTTATTTTATGGCAAGATTATGCGTATAAGAAGAACTGTAAAGGAAAGGGATATTATGAAGGTATGGGTATTCGGGTGCGATCGGAAACTTATAAAATCGGCGGCGGATTCCGGGTTCAGAAACATGTCGGAGGTATTATCTTACGCTAATTGTATGGCAGGAGATAAGCCTGTAGATCATATTAGGGTCTCGAATGAGAATCGTGGCTGGTGTGGATCGTATACTATATATGGTAGGGAGATAGATTAGTTTGATCGTGAACAACAAAGGAGGTGCGTATGAATAATGTTATAACAAACGCCAATGGCGTGAAGGTAAAAGTAAGGGTGTATGATATTGGCGATGGGGAGATAGATAGATACACGATAATATGTGTAAGTGATAAGGGTAAAGATAGTAGTGGGTTGGTATATTATCCTGTGTTTGCATGCAGCGAAAATCCATTTCATCCACAAGGAATAGGAATGTATGTTGGTGATTATTATCCATATAGGAGACATTCATACGATTTCGGTAAAAGAGTTAAGGATCTAGCATCCTTACCAGAAGAGGTGATTAAGTACATAAAAATAATAACGACATGAACGAAATAGTTTACAACAATTACGATTTAGTGGCTTTTGAACAAGATGGAGAAGTGGTAGTGGCCGTAACATTTTACAGATATTACAAGAAGAAAGCTAAGGGCGAGGTTAATTATAGATGGAGAACCAGATGCCCGGAGTTGGTGGATAAGATTGTAAGACACCGTACCAAGGTGTTTACCGGCCAGCTTATTCAGTTAGCGAAGGCGTATGGGGAGAAAAGGGTCATTAAATATCAAAAACAGGAGGAAGAGGTATGTCAAAATACGACAGGGACGCTATAGAAATATATATACTAGATCATATAGATACTGATAATTACAAAAAGCAGTTTAGATATGATAGGGAGTATCTGGCTTTTATGCTTAACGTGTTTAAGGATGAGTATAAAGAACATATCAAAAGGGATGGGATTAAGAAAGCTTTCGAGGACTACATAATGAGCGTTCCGTCTATATTCAGGATTCATATAGCGGATTGCGATATCAGGTATTTATTACGTTCATGGGAAGTGGAGTTCGATGATGATGATGATGATGAGATATACATCTTGTATAAAAAGATCATAAGGGAGGTCTTCTTTAAGATGTGTAATGATATGAACATTAGATTTTAGTTTGTTAATATTGTGACCATGACCTTGGCGGGGTGGAAGGATATATCATAATCGTACGTGTGCGGATATGATCCGGGGTCAGTTCCCGGCACCTTGGCATAACTTAAATGTAAGTAGTATGGAAGATAATATTTTAAAAAGAGCGGCAGCGGAATTAAAAGAAGCCGGTTGCAGGGTTTTCGCATGGCAGGATGATACTTATAATAGAGGTTGGAGTAAGGGTGATTATATAATGTTGTATTACGCCTTCCCTGATTCACCCAACATCGGGTATCTGAGTCATGGGGAATATGGGATGAGCGTAGCGTATAGTAGAGCTTATATACCGAGCTGTGGAAGTGGATCGGGATGCTGTGTCAAGGAGGAAGCTACGTTTGACCTTGAGACGGCGTTAGACGTGCTGAACGGGCCGTTACCTAGGTGGTGTAGGTCTTATGGGGTTTATCCAAAGCAGTACGATAATATTGATAAATGGTATAATAGCGATAATCATAACAAAAAATTATTTAAGGAGATTTGATATGGAGGTAAAAGATTGGGAAAATCTGGTTTTGAATACAGAAGTAGGATCACATTGTTTTGTTACGCTGATTGATAATAATGACATCAGTAGAGGTTACGCGCAGATCAGACGCGCAGAACATTTCGGGTATAATATCTGCTTCACTCGGTTATATGGGAATAAGTTTTATTTCGAAAAAATAGAGGAAGGACGTACGCAACAATACATCAATAGGAGAAAATAATATGGTGATAGAATTTGATTTTGAGATATACAAAAACGGAGATTACGATAAGGTATATCTCCGCAACGGGAAAGAGCCAAGAGTATTATGTGATAATGGGAAGGGTAATAATCCTATGGTCGTGATGATTGAGGATGATAAAGCGGATGATTATATTATTCTTCGTTATAACGAAACTGGCAGGAGGAGTATCAATGGTCAATCGGGTCTCGATCTTATGTTATCGATAAAAGAACGGGAACCAGAATTATGGGTTGTTGTTATATCTTACATGGATAACAAGGATAAGATACAAAAGATGGTCTTGCCTAATTTTTTCTCAAAGAATATAAGAGGGAATATATATCTTCAAGGAAGCTCTAAATCAAGTGTATTATATTATGTTGATAAGTTAGAAGAAGATGGGTGCTTCGATGAACTATGCGAGAAGATAAGGGTAAAGAGAGATCGTATTTATAACATGAAAATAATATCACTATCAGATGACGAGGCGACAGTTTAATCAGTTGATAAATGAGCTAGACGGCAAAAGCCCGTTTATCGTATTACATAGGGATGCCGTTGCGCCTAAATACGTGGGCGTGGAGGTGTCGAAGGATGGGATGGTATACAGATATGCGATAATAGGGATAAACGATGAGTATAAGGCTAAAAAAGCCCTTATTTCGAAAATATTAGGCATAGCTAGTTACCTAAATGGCAATAAGCCCTTAAAAAGGGGTTAATTAGATGTATTTATGACCTGCGGCATCATATACGATATAATGCCATAAATGACGTTGTATAGAGGATATGTATGATAATATGATAGATAACGCATTCGTGTCTTGATATCATAATATTATGCCATTATATCCTCTTTTTGTATAAAAAAGGATAACAAATAACATAAATATCTTGGATATGGAAGAGATTAACATAGGTGATAAAATTATGTTCCATATTACTGGTAATCATAATATGGGATATACCAAAGGGAAGAAGTATGTCGGGACGGTATTAAGCCGGGATAGTCGATCACGCCTTCATGTGAGGGCGAAAGGCATGCCTAGGGCTTGTATTGAGGAGCGGGATGTGGATAAGCTTATCGAGGAGAGTATGGATTTTGATATGGATGAGGTAATACCTAATCCAGTAGCGAGGAAGTTGTATAAGCTAATGAGTAGATACATTTGCGCATTCGGATGGTTTCATGAAAGTATCAACGGATATATCGTGTATGATTGTGTGATGATGGTTAAGAATTTAGAACATAATGTTATGTGTCTGTTACATGATCATGGATTCGAGACACGGCATATTGATAGTTATTCTTGGTGGGTGACTAATGAGAGGCTGATGTCCGAGGTAACATATGTGGAGGGGGATATTCATATAGTTGTTCATGAGTGCATGGAGGATTATGTGGATAACGTGAAATTTGGGGGAGGAGTTTTATAAAAACAAGTAAACATGATAAGATACTTACTTGTGATGGCGATGATAATATTAACACCGCCAAAAGGAAGCGGAGGCATGCCCCTCGCCCCGAAGCCGGCCGTGATCGAGGCACGGGTGTGGGATAGGCTGGCGGCCGCCTTGTCTTTCGTGGAGTCAAGGAATGACGATCGGGCGTATAACGCCTCATCCGGGGCTTTAGGGAGGTGGCAGATGAAAAAGGTGTATGTAGATGAGGTTAATAGGATATTGTATCTTAAACGGGAGAAAAAGCGGTATAGATACGATGATAGAACAAATCCTGTCAAGGCTAGGGAAATGTTCGAGATATATCAATCTCATCATAATCCTAAAAAGGATATAGATCGGGCTATAAGATTGCATAGGGGATTACATTCCCCTAAATATATTAAGGAGGTTAAACGTAAATTAAGGGAATAATATGAATCGTGAGGTATTAATAAGTATCATTAATAGAGGTAGAATAAGGTTTATCCCAGTAAGAAGATGTCCCTTATGCGATGAATATGTAGGATATAAATTCGTTAGGATGTGTGATGGAAGTATGATACCGGTATTTTCTAGTGGATGTAGGTGTTGTGGCATAAATAATGGGACGCTATCAGAAAGGACTTGGGATGAGGTGCTTGATCTTGTCAAAACGGTACAAAATAAGCCTATGAATGAGAGAACGGAGGAAGATGAATTTATATTAAATAGTTTAATATAAGGAGGTATTGTATATGAAATGGGTGATAATAAAAGGCGTAAGGTATCCTATGTCCGTGGTGTCGGCATTCGCCGCATATTACGGGAACAATCCGTTTCTGAAGATACGGATAAGGAGCAAATATCACATAATTTCTTTTGATAATTTCGATTGTTTGAATATCCAGATAAGGTATTTGACTAACAACTATCCTGACTTCGTGCAGATAGGGAATTGGTATATATCCAAGAAGCAGGTGATGTCGTGGGGGCCCAAGGGGCAGGCCGTGGACGGATCGGGCTGGGTTATATCCTTCACCCTGTCCTTTGGTTTGGAGAACAGTACTCAAATTAAGTTCGACAAGGAAGAGGAGTATCAAAGAGCTTTAGATAGTTTAAATGAGAAGTTCAATGTAATATTATGAGTTGTATCATGAAAACCATGATACTTAGAGGAGTATTGAGACTGATAGCGATCAAGGCAAATGATGTTGTTTAATTAAAAAATAAATTGTTATGGAAATAAGAGAGCATTTATCGGTTTATCTAGAGAGTGGATATCTTTTTGACGATATGTCAGGAAAATTAAAGTGGTTTGAGATTGATAAAATCTTGATCAGTTTTACATATGGAGTAGTTAGATATGTAGGAACATGGGGAGGATGTAGGGCTGAGAAGACATTAGATGGGAAATTATTTTATTCGTCCGAAGAATGTTTTAAAAAGGGTAAGAGCATCCCTAAGACAAAACTATCAATATATGATGTTTTTAAGTCATTATATGGATTCGCTCCAATAGGTGATGTGTGGAAATACAAAAACGGAAGAGCTGTCAAGGGTGAGTTGGAATGTTTTGATGTTGAAATAGATAATAAAGGAAAAATTTATTGTAAGGAAACATATTACAGAACATGTGAAGATGTGTATAAATTCAATGACTTAACTGTAGTTGACAAGAATGGAGACATGAGATTAGTAAAATCTTCAAAAAGTAAATTAATGCTTACTAATGATCAATTAGATGTTGTGGAGAGAATGAAAGGCATCATTGATGACATGGTTAGGTTAAAGATGATTATGTATATTGATCAAGACTATAATCTTTGTTTTCTGCCGGGAGATAAAATAGAAGATTTGACAATGGATGAGACAGATGGATTTGTGGATACCACCGGTATAGTGACATCTATAAAATCTAAGGATGTAGTGGAGTTTTATGTAGAAAACCCATTCGTAAAGATAAAGGATGAGTAATATCTGAATCTGGATTGTGGTGGTTCGTGAGAATAGCCACAATCATATCTCTAAACGTGAACATAAGGAGGTACGTATGTCATTCGATTGGCATTAGGGATCTAATTATATTAAAAGAGGAGGGATTATGAAAAAGATTGTATTAAAACTGTATGAGTTTGATGAGCTGTCAAAAGATTCACAAGAAAGGGTCATAGAGCGTGAGCGCTGGAATATAATGGATTGTTGCATGGAAGCTTATGGTGCTGATTATATAAGCACCATGAAGTCTTTTGGGGATCTGACAAATACTGAGGCTTATGATTGGGAAGTTGGATATACGAGGTATGATTTTAGATTCAAATTCAAGTACAATGATCCTATATGCTGTCATCCAACTGATTATGATAAGGATATATATCCTAATAACTTATGTGGCAAATTACTGTTCAGGTATATCAACAACAACATTATGCCACGTATTATCAAGGGCAGGTATTTCTCCACGTCAGGTAAATATATTGATGGGAAATACAAATACAAGCACAAATATAGTAGGGTGATGTTTGACTATGGGAATAATTGCCCATTGACAGGGATGTGTTATGATTTATATATCTTGAAACCGATAATTGATTACTACGACGCATGGTGTACTTATCCGGAAGATTTTTCTTTGGAGGATTTGATAGAACAATGTTATGATAACTTCTTCAATTCATGGCATGAAGAGTACGAGTATTGGGCGGATAATGAAGACGCTATATGTGAGGAGCTTCGTAATAATAATCAACTTTATTATGAAAATGGAGATGTTTATGTTGGATCATTAAATGAAATAGCATGAAAACACAAGAAGAATATGCCCGTGAGATTAACGAGATTGTTCTCCATAATGTAGAAAGTCATCAGAGTGATTGGTTTGAGATCGATAGAGAGATATTTATGCAGTCAGAGAATAAGGACAGGACATTCATCTTAGGAACTCGTAAGACCGGATGTGATATAATTATACTTGGTGGCACTAATTGTAATGAAAGCAGTATGAATTGGCTTTTTGGGAGTCTTGGCAATGAAAACTTCTATGTATGTCAGCCTCTTGCTCCTTTGGGATCGTCTCGAGAAATTAAGAAGGTAAATCCTTTGTATGCTTTCAAGGTGGCTGCTGCTTATTTCAAAAATAAAGGAATGGTGCCAGTATTTGAAAATTCATGTTGTAGATTAATGAAGCTATGAATATAGAGTTGATAATATACAGACTTCCAGTTTATTGGGCTTGTGCTCTGATAAATGGTGATTATACTGGTTTATCAGATGAAGAAGAAAGGGAGATCAATAATTTCCTGAAACAAGCGGAAGGTAGTCCTGTAGATGTGGATTGGGAAACACAAGGATTCTACCGTTGTAATGACGCAGGAACACTCCCCGGAGAATGTGCGGATTTTATTTTCCACAAGTATAATGATTAAACTAAAACGATATGGAAACTGCAAACAAACTAATTTAAATAACATTATTCGATAATAAAAAAACTTAACTGATATGAATAATTCAATGGTAGCTCATTTATGGGCGAACGAAAAGAAAGAATCTGCAAATGGTAGTAATTTCTTCTTTGAAGGTGAAAGTATTTATTCTTATGGCTATCACTTTGAGGCCGGAAGAATCGTAAGAAATAAGCGTGGGGAAAAGGCGTATTTGCTTAACAATGAATATTATTCTACTTCCACCAGTGCGCATCAGAGATATATTTACGGTGCAATACCTACTGGTTCAAAGGTATTTAGCGTTGGATATAATATGTCAAATACTGGTAATATGGCATTTGTCACCAGTCAATTGGAATCCATTAAAGACGCTATTGAAAAATATAAAAAAGCCAGAACTGAATTACCTTATCAGAATGTTTGGGGAGCTTTTAGAAATCTGATGGGTTATATTGAGTTCTTCGATATGGGAACTCCCAAACGTCTTCTTAAGAAGAGCGCAAACGAATGGCTTGGAACTAACCATGAATTATCACAGAAATCAGATAAGATTAAACGTGAACATGTCCGTGAATTGAAACGTGTTTTTCAAATATTATTAAACCATCGATCGTTAGAGGTTTTAGGAACCGTGAATGTGGTTGTGGATGAAGTTTGTGGTGAAGGAACATGGGCTAAATATACGATCAGATGTCAAAGATGGACGGAAGGTCGTGAAGAGAAAGAGGCTATAGCCCTTGAAAAGGCAAGGAAAGAGTTGGAAGAACGGATACAAATGTGGAAATCTGGCGAGATTTCACAGTTGTACTATCATTGTTTTGATAATGACCAACCGAACGTGTGGTTGCGTATTAAAAACGGCAAAATAGAAACCAGCAAGGGTATTAAGATAACACAAACTGAAGCTAAAAGACTTTGGAGATTGATTAAGGTCTTCCATGATGGTGGTCAGTTCAAGCACGATTTGGTATTGGATGTAACCGGTCACAGATGGGCGTTCAATTGCTACGAAAACGATATGTTGACTGCCGGATGTCACCGGATAGCGTATAGCGAGATGGAAGGTGTTGCGAGACAATTAGGATGGAACTAAACAGCTATCAAGTAACATTTGAGAGCTATGGCGATCACTATCAGATTTACGGGAGAGACATCCAAGATGTCATGGGTGGCGTTACCGGTGGAGCCGGCGTGTATGGGTAAGGCGGTCGGGGAAGCGAGGCGTCCGCTCATATCAAGAGATTCCTTGAAAACGCAGAAGGGACGCCGGTGGATGTAAAATGGAAAACCGAAGGGTTTTGTCACTCCAACGACGCAGGGACTCTGTCGGGTGATTGCGTGGTATCTGTATTCGTGAAAGACAGTTTTTAATCAAAAAAAATAAAGGAGGATTTAATATGGAGTATCGAGATTTTATATGCCCCTACGAACTTGCGCTAAAATTACACGAGCTTGGCGTAAATTTAGAATCGGAATTTTATTTCGTGAAAGAAATAGAAAAGAGAGAATCGAATACGGTTCCAATTATACCAAAAAAGATGATAATATATATATATAACAATGAAAACCTTGTTCCGGCCTATACGAGCCATGAGCTTGGAGAGATATTGCCGAATATTATAAATATCAGCAAGTCGAAGATATGGGATGATTGGTTGCAGCTTACGCAGTATTTCCCGAATAGGGATAGTAGATATTACGAAGCCGCCTATGTTCGTTACAATGCCTACGATTCGCCAACAGAAGTGTATAGCGGATTTGGGGAAACAGAGGCGGAGTCAAGGGCGATGCTTCTCTTTGATTTGTTGGAAAAGAAGATATTGACACCTGATGGTTTGAATTTAAAGGAAGTGGATAGGAGAAAGGAATATGAGAACGAATTTGAATAGTACAAGTATGAGAAACACATGTCCAGAATTTCCGCTTTTCGGTGCGAATTATCCAGACGCGACTTGCATAGATGGCATATTGTATGATCTGGATAATGTAGGTGATGATGGTGTTCTAATCAAGCCATTGGAAGAAATTCCATGCCCATTCTGCCGAACAGAGGAGTTTATCAGATACGATCCATTCAATAAAGAGTATAGCATGGATAGTGAAGAGGATATAAGAGATTGGTATATGAGCTATATTAATGAAATGAGAAATAAGTATGGGGGAAAATAAGAAGAAACAAACACCATGCCGGAACTTGAAAGATTGGCATACGAACAAATGAAGGAGGTAAACGATGGAGACAGTAAGATTATCAGATTACTCTTCTTATGATAAAAACAAGGGAGGAATACAAAAATTGCGTCACAAATTCAGGAATCAAATACTTGAATATTGGGGAGAAGATACCGGGATCCTAATAGGAACAACCATGGTATATGAAAGACATTTGTGGAACGAGGAAGTTAAAGTAATATGATTATGGACGATAATAGGATAATGGAAGCGGCTAAGTTAATAGCCAACTCATCAGCGGCCTTGATCGAGGCTATGGGGATGATGAGCGAAAATATCGAGAGAGCTAATAGGGGCGAGTCTTTGGCGTATACCGAGGAGGCCTTTAATAAAGTGGTTATGAATAATGGAATAGATTATAGTGTTATGAGTAGAAGTTGGATATGAGAAATGGAGGAGGACTATGGGTAAAGAAGTTAAGATAGGTGTAGGATATAAAGATGTGTTAGAAAAATCATTATCAGCCATCCAATATCTAAGAATACATGGATTCTCGACGTACATGGAATCGGAGGGGATTGTAAATAGGATAATGATGTTCAAGGATAAGAATGAGATGAGAGATCAAAAGATCAGATCAATTTCATAGGATTGGCTATGGTAACAAAAGAATATAAGTGTATTGATGCTTATGAGGATCCGGAGAATCCAATGGAATGGTTGCCGTGTCCACGATGCGGCCTCCGGCCTCTGGTCTGGGAGTTCGATAACGGGAGATCCACGGCGTGCGGGTGCGGGACAGACTGTTATAGTCATTGGAGCGTGAAAGCGGAAAGTATTATGTCGGTCATAAAAAGATCTGATAACGGTAAGTCGGCTGAGGCGTATGATATTAATGAGCTTAAAAATAATTGGAATCATTGGGTGAGGACAGGGGAGATACTGTTTACGCCGGGAAATGGGAGATGGTAATATAATTAACAATTTAAGATATGGATCATTATTTGGCTATAATTCAAACGATATTGGATAGATGTGAGAATGACAATACATCTCCTGATATCCATGACATGGAGATAATAAAAAATAGGTAATTATATACCAGTTTACACCTCCCTATAAAAAGATAGGCAAATCTCATTTTTATTGACCGACCCTATGATAAAGCATTAAAAAGTATGTCATAGGGTTGTTTGCGTTTCTAAATATCTATATCTTTGCCCCACGTATTAGAACAAAGACGTAGAAGCGTTAAGATATTATCTCGTATTTGAAATCTGGACAATTTCAACCACTCGGGATGATAGACAAAGATGCCTCCTACGCCTATGTTGTTGTATTATTACCTTTAGGGGCAAACTATACACAATCATAAGGCGTGGGGCTGTTGTTTGTTATCGGGTGGTGGGCAGTCCAGAGCCTCAAATACGGTAACATCCAACAGTCCCCACGCTTCTTTTATTTAGAAACCACCGAACGAAGGGGGCAGGGAGGATAAAAGCAATAGATTTATGGTAACAAAAGTGAGATTTATGTATTTCTTATTGATGTACATAATGCTTATATTTTCATCATGCGGAGATGATGGAAATGAGGATTGGGAAAATGGAGATAAAAACACTTCGCAAACAGAGTTTAAACTCTCTCCACCGGATTGGTTGATAGGTACATGGAAAAATGGTGATGGACTAGGGATGTTAACATTTCAATGTACAAAAGACAATGTAATATATGGATTAGATGGCGCTTCTATGAATTTCGTTAAGCATGCCCAAGAAAGTGCCGCATTTTACAATCAATCCAATCCACCCTTAGGAGATGTAAAATTGTATGAGGAACTACGAGGTAATAATAATTACAAAGTCGTATTAAGCATAACCCAGATGGGGATTGAGAACAAGATTTTTGTGGAGATATCCAAAATATCATCTACAGAAATATATATTAACACAGAAGAATATAATTCACAAACTAAATTCACCAAGGTAAGATGAGAAAATACTATACAAGTATTGAGTTTTAATTATAAATACAAACTAATTTAAATATTAATGTTATGAAGAATAAATATATCGCAATATTATTTTGTGTAATATCACTATCATATCTTTTTTTTACATCCTGTCATAACGATGATAACTCAGATGTTGATGATGTTATTAATAAAGAAAACTCTATGATTGTTGGAACATGGGCAGAAGGAGAATCTAGGGAACAATTCATATTTACATTCTTAGAAAATGGAACTGGATATCTAAAGGTCGTAGATAACAAAGATAACTCTTCGACTGTTGATGCGTTTTATTATAGTTTTGATCCTAAAACGATGACTATTAAATTTGATGATGATTTTACTGGTATAAACGAAGCAGATGAATGTTTTGGGACAGTTACTTCCATATGGACTGTTGATATAAAGGCCGGACTGCAAATGAAGCTCACCAATAATTACACTTACAAATGGGGAATGCGGGACCCGGTTACAGGTAAATGTGAAAATGTGGAAATACGTGAAGATGAAGACACATGGAAATTATTAAAACAAGATGATACACAACCTTAATTAAAGGCGCTTTCATAGGCAAAATATTAAAAGCGGGATTAGATTTAGGCTAGTCCCGCTTTTATTTTATCATATTTATCAACTTTTAAAAATTGCAAGTATGAAGTATGCAGAAAAACTTAAAAACTTATTGAAATTAACAGATGAGGAATTTGATAATTTTTGTGATTTTATCAATAATCCCAATCGGATTGATTTACATAATCCTTATTTGTCAAGGGATGATGATCCAATAAAAACACGGATTCCAAACTCTTTGTTAAGATTGAAAAGCTTATGTGAAGAAAAAATGAAGATATGTGATTCTCTTGAAAATAGAGAATTATATACATATATCAATGATTTAATTCTAAAGCGATCTTCATCATCCCAAGGTTAGTTAATAGATTATATGCTTCATTGCAATCATTATCTTTACCCTGTATCTTATTTCTTTGATTTACAATAACTTGATGAAATGGACTAGCATGTTTTAGATAAACAAGATATATCTCTTCTTTTTTATGGGGATAAAAATCCACGAATATTTTTAGCATTTCTTTTACCCTTAATTCTAGTTTTGTAATTTCTTCTATAGATGTAGCAGATAAAATACATTGGATATTACCCATTATTCCTTCTGGTAATTGATTTTTGATTTCTTTCATTATATTAGATTTTAAAGTTTGTTTACAAATATAGCAATCTTATTTCTAAACAATCCTAATTAAAACTAAAACAATTTTAACGAGATTGTATTAGGGTATGGTTTGATTGCTGGTTTGGAACGAATTTATTATCTTTATGAGGTAAAAATCAGATCGTTATGTTTGAACAGAATCATTTTAAATCTATTGATGAGTTAGTGAAGTTCTTCCCAACCGAACAGTCATGTATAGACTTTCTTGAAAAGAGGAGGTGGGGCGATCATGTCGTATCTCCATACGATCCGGACTCAAAGGTTTATAAATGTAAGGGAAACCGTTACAAGTGCAAGAACACGGGAAAGTACTTCAACGTCCGGACAAACACGATCTTCGAGAACACGAAAGTGTCGTTGAGGAAATGGATGTTGGCTTGCTATATCGTCATAAACGCTAAGAAGGGTGTCTCTTCCGTTCAGTTGGCTAAGTTCATTAACGTAACACAAAAGACGGCTTGGTTTATGTTGCAACGTATCCAAAATTGTTTCAATATAGATGCCAGTCAATGTCTAATCGGAGAGGTTGAGGTAGATGAGACTTATATAGGGGGATTGAATAAGAATAGGCATAGTAGTAAGAAGGTAAGAAACGCAAGAGGCAGGAGTTGTAAGGACAAGGTTCCGGTATTTGGTATGCTGCAACGAGAAGGCTTTGTTATAGCTAAGGTTGTTAACGATACGAAAGCCGGAACCTTGATCCCGATCATCAATGATGTTGTATGTCCGGGATCTACAATCTTCTCGGATGAATGGCAAGCTTATAGAAACTTAGATCCTAACCTATACGATCACGGTGTTGTCTATCATAAGAAAGGCGCTTACGTCATTGGGGATAGACATACTAATACGATCGAAGGATTCTGGGGACACCTAAAGAGAACGTTGAAGGGTGTCCATCATTGGGTGTCTAGGAAACATCTGCAAAGATACGTGGACTCATCAGCTTTTAGGTATAATACCAAACATCTTTCCGAATGTGAAAGATTCGATGTACTTTTGCAGAATATCGGACACCGATTAAGGTATTCACAGTTAAAGAATATGGCAGCATGAGAAAAAAGAAAGACATAGAAGTAGTAATACATAAAGATATTGAGAAGGAGATGAAGAGAATAGCCGATAACATATTCGGCTATAATCCAAAAATAGATCCCCGTGATCCTCTTTTTCGGAAAACTCTTTCTTGGAGCGTTAAAAAAGAAGGAAAGGGAAAGAAAAATGAGAAAAACGATTGAATAATAAAAGGATACATGGTTATGTGTCCTTTTATTATTTTAGTGATAGTGTAAAGTAGTATATAATTACCAATTATATATATGATTGCGTAAAATCAGGTTGCTTGGGATGCGAAAGGGAAGATGGGGAGAGTGTTAGATATACAATAGTTAATACATAATTTACAAAGCATCATGAATGGAGAAAATATAATACCCAAGATAACGGATAAGCGTGGGATGTCATGGAATCAACCTCATAGGAGGTACATAGAAATCGATGAAGAGTATGCCTTAATGACCAAACAAACCTTTGAGGGTCTTAGGGAATATTCATTGACAATCCCATCAGGGAAATATGAAGGGAAGATGTGGAAGGCTAATAGAGGAGGTACATGGTATCTATATTGGTATGATCATGACGATAATCCGGAGATGATCAAAATAGAACGAAGAGAAATATTGTTACTTAATTAATACAAAATAATATGGAAGATAGAGTGCAAGAGGCTAAGGAAGAAGGCATAAGACAAGGAATATGGTTATGCATACAAAGATTGGTACATATGGAGCAATACGATATGGAAAAACATTTTATAAGGTCATTTGGATTTGATAGAAATGAGTGTGAGATGCTATTGGACAAGAATGGTTCGGATGATAAAATGGAATCATTTATTATTCAGATGGTATTTAATAAAGGCGATAAGATAATCTTGGATGATATAGGATATCATAAGATAGGATCTATATTTAAATACAATATCGATTCGAAAGAAGTAGAACTGGAGGTGGTTGAATCCAGTGACGCTAGTTGTGAAGGATGCGCATTTAATAATAGTAAGAATTATTACTGTAAGGATACCCATTGTATTGATGTAGATAGGAAAGATGATATAGACGTTATATATAAAAAGGTGAAAAGATCATGAGTTTAATAGATAAATTAGAGGATTTGGTGGCTAAAGTAGACACCGAATACCAAGAGAAGATGGAGGCAGTGATCCGGGAGATAGTCCCGGGGATGCCGGAAGGGAATGTACGTCATGCCGCCGAGCTGATGTGCACGGACAGGATGGGGAATATGATGGACATAGATGTTTATATATTAAGGGAAGAAGATAGGCCTTATGAATGCCATTATCTAAAGGATCTATTGGAAGATAGGGTAGCTAGAATAGATAAGATGCATGAGGATAAAAGTTACACATACAATATAGATGATAATTATTGGTGCGCTACATGTGGTTCCCATTCTCATAAAAAGGATTCTGAGACAGGGTATTGCTGGCATTGCGATACGGTTAATTGGGTTAAAGAAGATGGAGCAGATGTTAGGGTATAATTACCAAAGAATAAATATGAATGATAGGAGAAAGGATAGTATTAACTATTAATAATGTTTATTTAATTTAATTCAAAAACAAAATGTCTACTTTTGTAGACACATAAAAATTATATATATGGAAAAGAGTGAGTTTGTAAAGAAATTGGAGAAGATCATCGATATGGTTAAGACCGAAGATGATGGTTTCGAGTATGGTGGCAAAGTCATTTTCTATAAAGAAGATGATAGTAACTATGAAGTCTCGGTAATGAACATTGAGATGAATTTGGAAGTAGAAGCCAATGTTATGGCTGGTATGGATGATATGGATTTTACCTGCCTTATGAGTGAGGTTTATAAACAAAAGGCGGTAAAGGCTATAATGATGGAGAAGGATGACGATGAAGACAATTAATGAGATGACCGATCAGGAGATATATGATCTTACTGACGAGCAGATAGATAGATTGATCATAACAAGATGCGCTAAGGAGGGTGTTAGGTTTGTGGACGAACCTCCAGTTATGAAGACATACGACTATAAACCTATTTCTCCATCTAATTTCTTCTACCTTTTAGAAGGATTGAGCATAGCTGTTTTTAATCAGGATGATGCTATTAAAATAGCTAAGTTCTTAAGTAAGTTTGATTTATACAAGACTACATACGATTTCACTATATCCAATGAGAAGATATATAATAAGTTGGATATAATCAATATCAAACATATTCCAATGTTTGATACGAAAGATGAGGAGTCCTACAAATCTATAAAGGACAAGAATAATAAGATTGAGGAGGAGTATAAAGATCAGGTAGATAAATACAAGAAGGATATAAAAAGAATGAGTGAAATCCATGCCGAGATCTGGTCGAAGGTAATCGATGTAAGAAATAAGATTGATCATATGAATCATCTTAGATTCCTTTTTGTAAAGGAATATCTTCCGTTGGTGGATCATGATACGAATATGGCTATGACGTTTTTTAAGAAAGCTTATGACGTGGATGATGATACGGAAAGATATATTCGTGAAGGGATAAAGGATTACCCATTGTTTAACAACAACATAGATTAATAAGATGCACAATTGGTTTAAATGTACGGTTTCTTATGAGACCGATGCCGAGAATGGCATGAAGAAGAAGGTTAAGGAAGAATATTTAGTAGATGCTCTTTCTTATACCGAGTGTGAAGCTAGAATCATAGAGGAGATGAAACCGTTTATCTCCGGTGAGTTTAGTGTTGATATCAAACGATTCCGGATAGCGGAATTATTCGCCATGGATGGAGACCGGTTCTATAAGGTCACGGCTGATTATATTACGATAGACGAGAAATCGGGGAATGAGAAACGCAAGGCGTTTAACTACATCGTTCGGGCCAATGACCTTGATCATGCCAAAAAGAATTTCGAGGAAGGCATGAAAGGAACCATATCAGATTTCGTTGTCACTTGTATCAAGGAAGAGAAGAAACTGATGGACTTCTACGAGTTTGATGGTAAGATCAGGAATCCGGAGAAACATGAGAATAGTAAGCAATAAAGCTAGCTATGAGACCACATCATCCATAGCCGAGAAGTTGATGGAGATAAGTAAGATGGAGGGTACGATTTATCGTATCCTCACATTATCTAATAAGACTTATCTGGCTTCTAAGTTAGGGTATAGTAGGTCCGGGTTCTATAAAAAAATACAGAACAGGAATTTTAATATCCGGGAGCTGGCTCAGATATTCGATACGATCATCAACTTCAAGGATCAAGATTGGACGGAGGGTAAGATCGATAGGCTTAAGAGGTATAGGGCTATGAGCCTTATGGAGTTCAATAAAAGTTATAAAAAGAAAAATGCATGAGAGGTAGGATGTTGCCGTGTGAGAGATGTGGGAGGATGGTAACTATAAGGAGTAAGGGGCTGTGTCCCGCATGCAGAGCCAAGGAACTACCGCCAAAGGAAAGGACGGCGATACGGGTGAAGGCCAAGCCGAAGGGGAAGAGCCTAGCCGTTTTCTTTGGCGCCCATGTGGCTAGGTTGAGTATGACAAGGAGATCTGCTACCGGCGCATACATACCATGCCCGGGGGTAAGCAACATATGCCACTTATACCCTAAACGGAAATATAAATCAGTTGCTGAGGATAATGATAACATTATCTACTTGACGGCTGATGAGCATACAAGATTCGATTATCTATTAGATACGATGGATTTCGGCCGGCTCTTGGACGAGTTTGGCAACGTTTGGCTGTTGGCGGCCAGAAGGATGAGGGATCTCGCACCTAGAGTCGAGGAGGATGGTAAATTAAAAACCAGATTATTATCATGGATAGAAGAAAACAAAGATTACTTTTAGGCCTAGGATATAAGGCTATAAGTGACACGATATATAGTTATGGGACGATCATGGAGGTCATAAGCGATCAAGAACTGTTTGATGACATGAGAGTCCGTTTATCCGAGAGACACAATGTGGTTATCGAGGATAATGGAGAGATAGGAGGATCGGGTTTAGGCAAGATAAAGGACGTGTGTCCATCATACTACTGGAGATCATCACTTCCAATATTAAGAGCATATCATACAGATCCTAAATTTACCGCATTCTTTGGCATATTAGACGTTTTATCAACGGTTCCGAAGGAAGATATCTATGAGGAAGAAAAGCCTGTTGACGAGCCTAAAAAAGAACCTGATGAGGAGATAGAAATTGAGTATGATCTGGAGACTGAGCAACAGTATTATGCCGCTGAATGGATCAAGGATATCCCGACACCAGTCTTATACAGAATGACCGTGGCTGGCAAGCGTGTTTATTATGAAATGGGAGCTGATGGATACCCTATCATATATGATGGGGCTACCAATAATATTGCGAATGGGTATTGTGATACTTCCGGGGCATTAGAAAAATGGAAAAATGAGATGAGACTCAAGGGTAAGGACCCAGACGAGTATGCCAACTACCGGGCTGACTTAGGAACTATCATGCATTATCTGTTTGGGTTATATCTGACGGGAGTTAAGATAAAACTGATTCCAACATGGATAAGAAAAGCTGTTAAGGAAGCTAAGTTGAGAATAGACAAGTATAGGATGGAGCGGATATTAGTGGATAACATTGATGAGCTAATAGAGGATCTAATATCATTTGCCATATTCTGCAAGGAAAGACATGTAAAACCTGTATTGATCGAGAAGATGTTGAGGTCAAGCAGGTTAAAGGTAGCTTCTTCGGTGGACGCCGTGGTGGAGATGGACAGCGAGCCGGAGACAGTGGAGATAGAGGTCGAGACAGGAGAGTTCTATAAGACTGGAGCCAAGAAGGGTCAACCTAAGACAGAGAAAAAGAAGATAAAGAGATGCAGGAGGATATTCGCTATATTGGACTTCAAATCAAACAGGAAAGGCAATTTCTATGATGAGTATGCTTTTCAACTTGAGTTGTATAGAAGAATGATAATGGAGAACTACGGAAAGATATTGGAGATAGAGGAGATATATAACTTCGCTCCGGGTGATCCTACCGCCAAGACAAGCCAATATAAACTGAAGAGACAAACTGATAATCCTATACTTAACATGGCTACAGTCGTATATCTCCAAGGTAAGTATAAGTTCGAGAAAACCAATTATACGGTTACATCAAGAATAGGATCTTTGGATATAGAAAGTGATTTTGAATTGAATAACTTGATAAGAAAAGAATCACTGAGAGATTATATTTATCGAATCATGAGTGAGAGGATAGGATAATGGAGTTTAGGGAATTTGACAAGAGCGTTCACAGATATGAATTGGATCATAGTAAGCCAAGAAGAAAGCTGACGTGCCCGCAATGCGGCAGGGATAGATGCTTTACGCCGTACGTAGATGTAACCACCGGACAGATAGTAGGGGAGCAGTTTGGGGTATGTGATCACAAAAATAAATGTGGTTATTTTAAATATCCAACAGGCAATGAGCTTGGGAGCAATGATCTTTTTACCGATTCTAACAAAGTGCTAAGAAGATACAGGCCTCCTGTGAACCCAGATATAGCCAACTGTATCCCAGTAAACAAGATGTTTGAGACCCTTAATCCTTTCGAGACATCCGATCTTCAAGATTATCTATCCAATATCTTCGGATCGTATCATACCAATAGGGCATTTAACTTGTATAAGGTGGGGATGATGAGATTCGGAGACTGGGGTAAGTGCTGTGTGTTCTGGCAACTGGATAAGAATTGGGTGGTGCGGACAGGGAAGATAATGGACTACGGACCTGACGGGAAGAGGGTAAAGGTTCCCATGGATCATGTATGTTGGGTGCATATACTGGACGGTCAGGATTACCTGCTTAGGCAATGCCTGTTCGGGGAGTTCCTTATCAACTTCTATCCCAATGACGCTCCGGTGTATATAGTAGAGTCAGAGAAGACGGCTGTTATCTGCAACATCGTGTACCCTAGTAGGTTGTTCATGGCCTGTGGCGGTATCCATATGTTGAAGAGGGAGATGGTAGAGACATTGGGTAGGAGGCGGATAGTCCTGTACCCGGATAAGGGCGACGCTTTCAACGAATGGAGAAAGAAGGTAGACAAGGATATGAGGGGGATGAATATAGAGATAAGTGATTTTCTAGAATCAAAACCCAATATAGATGAGGGGATGGATATAGCGGATTATTTTATAATTAAACAAATTTATAATAATGGCAAAGGTAGTTGATAATTACAAGGGATTCAAGGTGCTTGAAATAACAAGACAGGAGATGATGGATAAGCTTACCAGATACGGGTGCTTAGGTATTTGTGATATGTGTAACAGACCTACATCCGTAGGCTATTATGTAGCAGTAATCAATCAATGGATGTGCAAGGACTGTTACAATGATTTCATCAAGTCAATTGACAGGTATGAGGAGGATATGAAAATAGAAAATAGGAATTTTAATAGATTCTGCAATCTATTTAATGTTAAGATAGAAGAAACGGTATGAGAGAGTTGTCTTTAGCCCAGAAAGCTATGTTAAACGGATCCATATGCCCGTATTGCAAGAACCCGTCCACTATGATAAATACGGTAGAGGGGAAGCAAGTCGGGTGCGAGAAGTGTGGAGCTTGGATGAGATCCAATTCTACGGGTAAACCTGTAGGTAGGTTAGCCAAGCCGGATCTCCTTAGGTCTATGGATATGGTAATGACCGAGATCAACGTATTCTTAATAAAAACAGGACAGGATAGACATGATCTTTACAAAGAACTATCTGGTGAGCTTATGATACCGGAGGAGCATATATCCCCTTACAAGATGTCTTTGCCATCATTACTTAAAGTCATGAGACATATCAAGGCATATAGTGATAATCGGATACAGATATATGATGGAGGGAGGGGAAATAACTGCCCTAGGCATAATACGATAGCGATAGGAGGTAGCGCATGCCACGGATGTCCGGAGCATCTATTCCATGTAGTGGATAAGGTAACTGACTTGGTGGTGTGTGACGCTGACATGAGTTACGGTGATTACAAAAAATAATTATTATATTGATAAAAATTGACAGAACATGAAAGTAATTTTTATTCACAAACAGACAGGGTTTTATGTAGGAGGATCAGTGTTTAACAAGACATGTGGTTTTTACAAATGCAGAGATAAGATGATAGAAAAAGGCATAAGCGAGGATAAGGCCAACATGCTTATTGATATAATAGGTCCGCACTTATGTGTGTGGGAAATAAAAGATGGAGATGATCCTTACGAGAGCATGAGAAGCAGACTCGGAGATAAAGCCTCATATTTAGATGGAGAGGATATTATCGTAGAGGATTATGATTATGACGAGGAGGACGAGGATGGGGAGGTCGACTGAATATTATAGGACACATCCGGAGGCCAGAAGAAAGAAAGCTGAGACGGATAAGAAGATCAACGCCCGCCCTGAGCAGAAAGCCAAGAGACGGGAGTTGGGTCGCAAGAACTACAAGACCGATAAGCTGAAAGGTAAAGCCTATCGGAAGGGAAAGGATTTATGCCATACGGCTAAAGGACTTAGATATAAATCAAGATCAGCTAACAGAGGATCTAAATCCGATACGGCTGGCGATAGAAACGCACGAGGATGAACGATAATAGGATATGGAAGACGTCCAAGGAAATTATCATGGACGCCTATGAGAGGATAATGAAATATCAGTCGGGAGAACTTCTCCCGGCTCGTACTGGATATCCTTATCTAGATAAAGCTTTGCTGGGAGGATTTTACCCTCAACATGCGATAGCCATAGGAGCTAGACCAGGGGTTGGAAAATCCTATTTGGCACAGAAAATCATGAACAATGTGATGAATGTCAACATCAATCCACAAGCAGATGATTATGTATGGTTAAGATGTGAGTTCGAGATGAATCCGGAAGACTTGGTATTACGTTCACTATCAAAAAAAATGAACAAAGACATAGAAGATATCCTCCTTCGTAAAATGGATGAAGAGGAGATGCTGGAAATGCAAAAATGTCTTAAACAAGAAAATTCAAACAGAATAACGTATATACCAATACCTACAACAGTTGATGAGCTTAAAGATTTTCTATGGAATGTATATATGCCGGCGAATAAGGATAAGAAAATTGTATTTGTATCCATAGATCATACAGCTCTTATACAAGGTTCGGGTGACGCCAAGAGGAATATAGATAGTTTGATGAATATGTGCAATATAGCCAAAAGAACGTTTCCAAACATCTTCTTCCTTATCGTATCGCAACTCAATCGAGAGATAGAGGGTAGGCGTGATCCGAAGGATCATATGCCAAGGCAGTCTGATTTCTATCAATCTGACTCATTGGGACAACTGTGTACGGCTATGGTAGTGTTGAATATCCCAAGGAGATACGGGTACTCCTCATACATGCAATTTCCGCAAGGATGGTATCCTAATCTGGAACGTTTTAAAAGTGAATCAAGACGATCCTTCCGTGTAGATGGATTATTGTTCCATCATATCGTAAAGGTTCGTCAAAGATCATTGGAGGAGATTGACGCTATACATGTGGATATCATGAAAGGATATGAGCGATATTATCCTGATGGAGGGGTGGTGCGCCAAGAAAGACCGGGAGGCTCGGATGCCCCCGTAGGCAGCGGCAGGCCGGACACGACCGTAGTGACGCTACCGCCCCCGCCTCCCAGTATTCCATTGGAGCAGCAATACATACCGCCTAGCGATGATTTCAATGTAGTACATGACGAAACACCATATTAATCATGAGACTTAGAAAGAATTATTTGCTTGTTATTATGAAAGGCATGGAGATGTTGTTAAAAGCCAACTTCTCCACCGAGAATAAGATGGGCATACGGGAGATTATATCCTATTTAAAGGAGATGTCTGAATACAGCATCAGGTATATCATCAACCGGGAACGGGAAAAGGAGATCATTAACATCTGCGAGGAGGTATCCAAAAAAGTTCAGGAGTATAAGAGGATGAACGACAACTCTATGGTATTGGAATTGGAGAATCTGAAGCGGGAGGTTGTAGCGGTAGAGGATCTTCTTAGCTCCTACAAAGGCGTTCTTGACGCTGAGCTGGTGATAGCCGAGGATGATATCAGGATCATACGGGATAAGATCGCTATAAGCCTGAGAGAAGACGGGACATGCAAGAGTATGACCGACGCCGATAAAAGAGCTAGGGTGGATGTAAGGTACGAGAGGGCTTTAGAGGACTATCGGATCCTTCTAAGATGCGCCAATACGGTTAGGGCTAAGATGTCGGTTATAGGACATCTTAATCAATCAATAAATCAATCCATATCAGTTGGTAGGGTTAGTATGGCTAACGAGTCTTATACAGTGAAACAATATGAGAAAGGAAAAGAGATTGTCGAAAGCAGACGGCCTTAGGGTATTGACAGAGGCTTATGATTCTATAAAGAATTACAGCGAGAGCTGCATGTGTATAGCTATAGTCGAATCAGCGGATATGCTTGGATTAGCGCATGATGATGATCTGGCATATGAGCTTATACCTGAGTTAAGGATGTTTAAACCTATAGATAAGCATCTCAATAGCTTTTGGTTTGACTGGGATGAACGAGATAAAAGGCTGTGCATACTCAAGACATTGATAGACATATATAGCGATAATGATCATTCTGATATATTAGAGAGAATAAGTAGAAAGATCAGGTCAATATTTTAACTTGTTTACGTATGTATATAAATTTCGAGCAGATGATGACATCAGGATTAATGATGTCTGACGTCGGGTATCTTCTGATGATCCGGCAGAAAGAAGAGATGGCTAACACCATTCCAAAGGAGAAAATAGATAGTTATAAAGCATCTGGTTATATTGAGCTTCAGAAGAATGGGAAGTGGAAGATAACGCCAAGGGGAGGGTCGCTGCTGATGTTGATAGAGACACCCGGCCTGACACCGGAGGTCGAGGGGATCCGGGACCGTATCGTTGGGGTATATAACGATATGGGTAAGGATACAGGAGCTATCAAGGAGGTGGAGAAACGGCTCGTATGGTTCGTGGCTAATACCAACTTCAAGGAAGAGCCTATAGTAAGAGCCGTAATATCCCACATAGATCTTAAACGTGAGTATACGATGAGATTGGATAACTTGATATGGAAACCATCAAATGTATATAGTGTGCATATGAGTTTATCAGAATCAACGTTATTCGATACGATCATAAAAATGTATGGCATGACGTCTGACTTGTATCTTAGGGAGAACAAGAACAAGGAACTGGCATGGTTGTTCGCCATAAGCCGGCTCCCGGATCCTCCCAAGAAAATGGATAAGGAATACGCTATCACAGGCGATGTTAAGATGGACATCGAAAGGATATCGGATATAAAAAAAGAATTAGGTAGAAGATTAAAAATGTCGATTTAGTATGGAAAGAAAAGAAGTTGAAAAAGTAGTCAAGGAAACGATATTCGAGAAAATGGGTGAGTTTACGGGTCTTAATCATGCCGCCGAGATCAATAACGAGGATGATCTGGAAACTGACATGGGTATGGATCCCTTGGATTTCGTAGAGGTGGTGATGGGAATTGAAGAGAAGATGGATATAAGGATTCCGGATGATGTCTTTGGCGATAAATCTGTTGATGAACTAACTGTAGGGATTTTTGTGGATATGTTGTATGATTGGGTTAAGGGTAAGTAATGGATTTCGGATATGATGATTGGGAAGAGGGGTTAGAGACCCCTCTTGTCGATGATTGTGATGACGATCATGAGGAGGAAGAATATGATTTCAGTTAAGGAGTTAAGACCGGGCAATCTTGTAAAAGACAAAGCTGGTGATATATGGAGAGTAGGGTGCGTTACCGGTATGCGTAATGAAAGTGGATCATTAATCCTTGAACGTGAGGTTGATGATGGGATAATGAAATGGTATTCCGGGGAAGATGATGTCATACCTATTGAGATAAATGATAATATACTTGATACTATCTATTTCAAGCGTGATAAGGGGCGGGATGTATATCGAGGCTACGGAATATCTATAGAGATTTTTGATGATGGGTATTATCTTAGCCTTAGGGATCTGGAAGACGATCTAAGCGATCCTATTCAGATTAAGGATCTTCACCGTCTACAAAATATATTAATAGACTTATACGGACTTGATATAAATATAGATAAACTTTATGGTAATACCGGAGAATAATTTGTTATGTAAGGTTATAAACGGAGAAAAGGTTCTCGCCGCCTCTTACTCGCAGATAGACACGTTCGTCCAGTGCCCATATAAATGGTATAAGACTTACGTGGAGGGTCATAGGTCCACGGAGAAGCATGAGGCTACGTCATATGGTACGGTTATCCACCAAACGATGGAGTATTTCTTCAAGAACGGATGCAGACCTTCTTATGAGGATATGAGCAAGGCATTCAACTACTACGCTGATATAGAGAAAATACCTTTTGATAGCGTAAAATCCCAAATCGAGTCCATGCAACATGCGGCTAGACTAATAAGATGGATTGTAGGATTGTTTGAGAAGGATGCTGCTGGCAATTATAAGAAGGTATGGTCCGATCTTACGCCAATGGAGAAGGTAATCCGGGGGTCGAGACCGGCCGGCGTGGAGGAGGATTTCGTCTTGCCCTATAAGCTGCCCAAGCCCCTTACTTTGGATGGTGTTACGTACGATAAGGTACATATCATAGGATCGGTGGACTGGCGTGGAGAGTATAAGACAAAAGACAGAACAGCTATGTATACGATAGACTGGAAGTCTGGGAGAAAGTTATTCGATGAGGATAAGCTGCTTCACAATCTCCAGCACCCGATATACGCCTTTTACATACTCAGAAAATATAAGGTACTTCCAGATATGTGTAGCTATTTCTTTACCCGTATGTTGGACAATCAAAACGTGAAGGTAGATAAGGAAAAGGTAGAGAGATCGGTCAAGGAACTTAACGATATTCTCCTTGATATGTATGATTTCGAGACAAATAAAATAGATAGCTACCAAGCTCACGTCTGGGACGATGTCAAGCAAGAGTATAAGTACGAGACACGCTACCTTATGGGACGCCAGCCGGCCTGCCTTGAACCCCGCCCCAAACCCTTGTGTTTTTGGTGCGATTTCTCAATCCATAAACAAGGGACATGCAGATACTCATCAGATTGGGACGAGTCAAAAAGAAAGAATAAAAAAGATTAACTTTATTAAAAAGCCTAGGTAAACATCTAGGCTTTAATTATATTTGTATCACCAAAAAGAACTGATTATGGACAAAAGTGAAAAAGAAAAACAGATATTAGATCTTCTGATGTCTAGAAAAGATATCAGGAAATTGGTAGAGAAATCAAATGAATGTTATTCTAAGATGGATTTCGTTGGCGCCATGAAATACCGGCAGGAGATAAAGGATATCGTAGACCGGGAATCGAAGATCATGTTGACAAAAAGCGAGTCTTTGGTGAGTTTGATGAATAACGCTGATAATGAATATAAATTCAATATGCTGGTATGGCTACATTCCATGATGTGTATGGCGGATGTATTTAACGGGATATTGGAGGATTTCAAGGATGGGGTAAGGAAAGCCAACGGCAACTCCAAGTTCGTTAAGTTCGATAATCTGGATCGGTTAATGACAGAATGTAAAAAGGAGATTGATTACCTGATGAAAGGCACAAGTAAATCGTTCCAAATATCTTTCGCCGTAAGAAGCGATGAGCTAAGGGAGATGATAGAGAATATGGTTGGAGACAATATCCGGGAAGGGTATGACATATTCAAGGAAGAGGCTGAGATGGTGAATGAGACAGATAGGAGCAAGATAGAGGAATTTAATAAGAAACTAGATCATGATTAAATGCGATATAAAGGTAGGTGATATAGTCCATACCCAGGTGGGCACGGGAGAGGTGATAGCTATAAGTAAGACGATGGATACATTGATGGTAAAAATGTTTGACGATCGTGAATGCCCAGTGAAATTAAAATACGTAAAGGCTGTTTTTGATAACTATAAATCCAAATGATATATAAACTAAGACCATATCAAGAGGATTGCGTTAAAAGCATCTCTGATTACATAAACTCTGATAGACATGATCCGGTATTGATCGTGGCCCCCGTAGCGGCAGGTAAATCTATCCTCATAGCCGAGGCGGCTAGATTGATGGGAGATAAGACGCTGGTTCTCCAGCCGTCTCGCGAATTACTAATACAAAACCACGACAAGATCACATCTTACGGGATACCGGCAACCATCTACTCTGCGTCATGCGGTAAGAAGGAGTTATCCAATATGATATACGCGACCTTAGGATCTATCAAGAAGGTTGTTGGTCAGCTTAAGGAGATGGGAATCAGAAATGTATTGATAGATGAGGCTCATGCCGGATACAGTCCTGAGGATGGCAGTGAGTTTATGACATTCATGAATGAGCTGAAGCCGAGAAAGGTGATAGGGTTTACAGCCACGCCATGTAGACTTAAAAACATGTCGATAGGACAGACATCATATTCCCAGCTTAATTTCATCACTCGTATGAGACCGGTATATTTCAAGAACCTGATTCACGTGATACAGGTAGAGGAGATGATAAGGCAAGGGTTTTGGACACCTCTTAAATATGAGACATGGGATTTCAATGGAGATGCCCTTAAACTTAATTCTAACGGCTCTGAATATACGGCTGAGTCTATTAGTGAGGCGGTGAGAAAAAATGGCTTAAACAACCTTATTTTGCGCCGATTGATGGTGTTAAAAGATATCTGTAGATCTATACTGGTGTTTATGGATTCTGTTGAGAGCTGTAATACTGCCGCCGAATGGATAAACGCCAAGATATGTGCCGGCATGGCGGAGGTGGTTCACGGAGGCACGCCAAAGAAGCAGCGGGAGGCTATAGTCGAGAGGTTCAAGTCAGGTGGAACGCAGGTGGTGTTCAACTATTCCGCCCTCGGAACCGGATTCGATCATCCGGGTCTGGATTGTGTGATAGTAGGAAGACCAACATTCTCATTCTCGTCGTTTTATCAGTGGCTTGGGAGAGCTGTCAGGATAAAGGGCGGTAAGGATAGCGCATTAGTCGTTGATTGTTGCAACAACTCGTCAAGGTTCGGCGATATAAGGAAACTTAGTATAGAGAACTACAAAGGATATGGATGGGGGATGTTTATCGGCGATAAACTAATCACTAATATCCCGATGGGGGATAAGGTAACGAAAACGGATCTGGATATCAAGGCCGCCAAGAAAGACCGAAGGAGGGGGCTGGCGCAGGGCATTACCGCCTCCCCTGTACCCGGAAGGCCGGATCATCCCCTTGGCTCTACGGTAATGACATTTGGAAAGTATAGTGGGTGGATGTTACATTCGATCCCAGTATCGTACTTCAAATTCATAAACGAGACATTTGACTGGGATAATGATAGAAATAAGGAGATAAAAGAATACATAGATTTTTTAATTAAAAACAATAGATTATGACAGGATGTATATATCATGAGGCTGATCTTGACGGAGTAATGTCAGCGGCTATAGTAAAAAAGTATTTCAAAGGGGACATTGATCTTCTTCCTTACAATTATGGCAAGGAAATACCTGACGTGAATAAATATGATAAGGTATTTGTAGTTGACGTGTCATTTGGAAACAGAACAAGATTCCTTTTCGATGAGTGGAAAGAGAAAGGTATAGATGTCATATGGATAGACCATCATAAGACAGCCATAGACGATATGAGGGATTACGAGGTAAAGGGCAAGAGGCGTATCGGGACGGCGGCCTGTGAGCTTACGTGGGAATATCTTTTCGATGACATCAAAACTCCTAATGTGGTAGAATTATTGAGTGCTTATGATGTATGGGATCACGACCGATTCGAGTGGAGTGATGTCATGGCGTTCCAATACGGGATGAGAGGATATTGTGGTCTTGACGTGGATATGGCGGCAAAGGTCATGGACGGCGATCATGACTTCATATATGACATGATAAGGAACGGGGAGGCGATACTGGAGTATATCGTTGAGAAAAACAGGGGCGAGATGAATATGTTCTCATTCGAGGCAGATATATTTGGATACAAGGCAATATGTATGAATACCACGGAGTTTAACTCTACTACATTTGAATCTATGTATAACCCTAAGAAACATGATCTGATGATGCCATTTTGCTGGAACGGAAGATTCTTTAGATGTTCATTCTATACCACTAAAGAGGAGGTGAATGTCTCGGCGCTGGCACGCAAGGCCTATCCCGGGGGAGGAGGGCATAAGGCGGCGGCAGGCTTCCAGCTTAGTGTGGAGGATATGATGGAGTTTCTAAAAACAAAGAAAATGTGATATGATATGGGTCTTGCTTAGTATGGCAGTGATTATATTATCCATAGCTGTAATGGTGAAAGGCTGGGATGATTTACATGGAGGTATGTTCCACGGAGGATTAATTATGATAGCTATAGGAATAATATCAATATCTGCATCAATATTTTATATGAATGAAGGGAATATTAAAAATATGGAGAATATGAAAAATGTGTATAAATTCAAGAGACTTAACGAAATGAAGCTAGACGATTACGGCTTCGGTTTGTTCGAGTACAATGGTGCTCTTTATTTCAAGGAGGCAGATGGAGGGAAATGCTTTGATGTAAGGAGCGGGAATGAGGTTATTATCGGGAAAGATAAGATTATAATGACCTTGGAGGATTGATCATGAGAAAGCTTAATGACACCAACAGGACAAGGAAAAGGAGCGTACGGCACTCGTGGGTAAAGGCAGGCCCGGGGATCCAACGCTGCGCTATTTGTGGAATTACGAAGCAAAGCGAGTGGAGAGACGGGAAGACCTCGATTTGTGTACATCTATCATCTGGTGAACTCTACTCTATGACAGGCGAGACACCGGAATGTAGAGATTTGAGTGAGTTTTATTGATCTAAAAATATAGTTACCTATGAAAGAAGAATTTAGCAAATACGACAAGGTTGTTTATGACGGTGAGGTATTTGAGGTACTTGAAACCGCCGATCGTACAGGAATGATGAAATTAGGCCCATTATTTAAAGCATCATATGAATATGCTTGGGCTGACGAGGAAATGGTTGTATCATTAAACAGGGCTATTAAATTAAGGATTATTGATGAGGAAACGGTCGATAAGCTTACGGATTATAGCTCTATCGGCGAGGGTCTATGTAATACCAATGAGTGGGAAGCGACAGACGCACCGTTCGTCGGGAAGGACGGCAGCGGGAAGAACGACCGGGTCGACGGCAAACTCCGGTGGGACCTCCTTCCTTTGGCTGAGATAGAAGACATCGTGAGGGTATATACAGAAGGTGCCAAGAAGTATGCTGATAACTCATGGCAAGATATACCTGATGGGTTCAATCGTTATCTAGGTGCACTCATGAGACACTTGGTCGCTTATACGAAAGGGGAGAGATATGACAAGGAGGGATTCATGCATCTGGCGGCAGTGTGCTGGAATGCCATAGCGTTATTATATTACGATAAACATAACAAAGGGCTTATAGAATGGAAGAGTCAGGAGAAAGAGTAGTAGATGAGAGATTAAGAGCTATTAATAAAAAAACCGGTAAATACGTTGATTTAATCAAGCGCACTATTTATGATGATACTCCATTTCCGATAGTTAAGTATCTCAATTATAGTTATGATGAATTGAATTATGATTATGTAAGGTATCTGAATTTTAATGTAGACATAAATTGGGAGCAGCGTAGATATCAAATTGTTAAGGATTTATTATCTAACGATTTCGATGGAAGGAAGATGGGTATAGATGAGGTAGATAATGCTATATTTACTGCTGATTTAATTATTAACAGATTAAAAACTATTTGAGATGGTAAGAATTGATTTTTTCACGAAGAAAGACGCTGAGTACAGCGACTACATGCGGTATATTATCGCCAACACATTACAGGAGTATGAGGGTGAGGTCACGTTAAACCAGATCCCGGAGAACAAAGCCACGGAGGAGGAGATATCCAAGTACGGTATAGAGGTATATCCTACTATCATCGTCAGTGGAGATAACATGGATGGCTTTAATAAACTTGAAGGGATGGCCAGAAAAGCTGATCTTATTAACGTCATGTCGTTATACGACAAGAAATAGGCTTATGACAATAAGGGATAAATATTTTGGTTGGAAAGATATATTCTTTGACAGGTTCGTGCATTGTTGTAATGAAAAAAGTGACCAACCACAAGGAAGTAATATACCTCTAGCCAAAATAAACTTCGATAACAAGACAGGATATGTGGAGGACGGGACTATTAATATAGCCGAGCTTCTTCAATATCTTTGGATAAATAATAAGGTCTATGGGTGTGAATATGCGCCCATAGATATATCTTCTGCCTTGCAAACATTGATCAGATTGACCGAGAACGCTAAACATATGTTTGAGGATCAACCGGGTGTATATGACATGATCCCATATAGAGGTTTTTTTCTTAGAGATGATTTTTTATCCGGGAAAGATTATTCACTTGATTTGGATAAAATAGTGAGCGGTATGGGAGGATGGTATGGTGAGGATGAGGATCCATGCTACTCGATGTTCGTCAGTCAAGACCAGATATGGAACTTGAACCCGATATTGAAGGTATTAGCTGATGAGGGATCTATTCTAGCCAAGGAACTTGGGTATGATATGAACTCATATGTCAGCGATAATGGATACACGATATACAACCCCTACCTCTCGTGGATTAATCATTACTATCATTATTGCCCGAAATTTAATGAGGATAAGCTGAAACCTTGGGATAGGGTGGAAGACAGAAAGAATAAATTCAAGATGACGGATAAGGTTAAGAGAGGCGCCAATAACTGGTACTATTCAGGCGGGACTATATCTTGCGTGGATAGCTTCTTAGGGAAGAAATACAGGAAGAATCTCCGAACCTTCATATATCGTGGAATAGTATTCTTTTTAGATCGGATATGGCATACACCATTGTTTGAGAAGATGGGCGTGAAAATGAAATACAACGCTTATTATTGTTATGCCGCTACCTCCGGTATTTGGTACAATAAAGGATTCAAGAAAAGGCTAGCCAAGAGATTTAACGAGTCTTTACGTGGCGGAGGGGATCTGTTCGGGGCTAACCTAGCCTGCATGGTCTGTGACCATAAGGATATCGATTGGGAAGCGCTTCGTCTTTGGCTTGACAAGTATGACGAGCCTACTGATAAGGGTATGGTGAATAGCCCTATCCAATTTATGTATTTATATTTATATTACTATTTTAACAAATAACTTGAAATGAAGAAGATAAATGACTGGGTTATAAGAACATTTGGGCTGAGAGGTTCATGGAGCTGGGCTAAGAAGCAGATGTTAAATGGAGCGATCATTAAACGTAAGGCCACTATAGGGACATATAAAATAGCCATTGATAATGACAAGAATAGGTTACTTGTAGCTACATGGGATCATCTAGATCAAAGTCCTGTATGGGAAAGGTGTCCGCATAGTTTATTAGATGAAGATGCGGTTGATTATTTTGTCACAGCTCATAAGGAATTATCATATGGGGGCATAAAGATCAGGATGAAAGATGAATTTAAGGATTAAGCGTGAATTTCCCTGACTTTAGGCGGGGAGGGGTGATATCGAAGTATTGGAGCGGAACTTGTCGGAGCGTTCTTTGGAAGAAACGATAGGGAAAAGATTGGAGGATGAAGAATATTTAGGTTTATTTAGTTTATTATCAACTGAACACTTGTATATTTAGATAAATTTTCGTATCTTCAAGTATTGAAAATCAAATGAATACACCATGTTGAGAGCCTATAAATATAGAATCTATCCGACTGATGAACAAAAGGTCTTGTTTGCCAAGACTTTCGGATGCTGCCGCTTTGTCTATAACTGGGCACTCAACCTGAAGATTGAAGCCTACAAGCAGGATAAGAAGTATGTAACTTACAAGGAAGTTCAAGACCGGATGGTGAACGAACTGAAGAAGGGGAATCAATGGCTGACAGAGGTAAATTCACAAGCCCTCCTGAACTCCATCCGCAACCTTGATACTGCCTACAAGAACTTTTTCCGTGACACTCATGCGGTAGGTTTCCCGAAATTCAAGAGCCGGAAGAGCAAGCAAAGTTTCCAGTGTCCGCAGCATTGCAACGTGGACTTTGTCAATGGAACCATTTCCATACCCAAGGCGAAAGACATTCCTGCCGTACTGCATCGCAAGTTCAAAGGCACGATAAAGACCGTAACAATTAGTATGACATCTTCGGGCAAATACTTTGCTTCCGTGTTAGTTGATACGGCTATCCATGAACTTTCGGCTTCAGCGATACAGGGAGATACGGCTTTAGGTATTGATTTAGGCATCAAGTCGCTTGCCGTATGTTCTGATGGACGCACGTTTGACAATCCCAAAAACTTTAAGAGAAGCCTTGATCGCTTGAAGTTTTTGCAAAAGCGGTTGAGCCGCAAACAGAAGGGATCATCCAACCGTAACAGGGAGCATATTAAGGTTGCCAAATTACAGGAACACATAGCCAACAGACGTAGGGACAACCTTCATAAAATCACCCACGCACTCACGCACGACAGCCAAGTGCGTACTATCTGCATGGAGGATTTGAATGTGAAGGGTATGATGGGTAATCACAATCTAGCTCAGGCGATTGGGGATGCATCTTTTGGAATGTTTATGACCTTTCTTGAATACAAGTGCAGGTGGTATGGTGTGAACCTCATAAAGATAGACCGATTTGCTCCGAGTTCGAAGACCTGCGGCAAATGTGGCTATGTGTATAAAGGATTGAAATTGAGCGAGCGCAGTTGGACCTGTCCGGAATGTGGCACGCATCACGACCGGGACTTAAATGCCGCTTGCAACATAAAAGAATTTGGCTTGAAAGCCCTACCCACGGAGCGTGGGAAAGTCAAGCCTGTGGACT
>OJRM01000100.1_pt1 | contig 55497 bp, 87 predicted proteins | sample 1599171 | NCBI WGS metagenome assembly OJRM01 (sample SAMN03922538, study PRJEB24848) | human gut metagenome | isolation source: stool sample | host: Homo sapiens | place: Germany | collected 2010-05
GGGCGCAAAACGGCGTTATATAAGAATAATAGCGAAATCTCCTTGGGGGGTGCTGTTATATAACGCTAATTGTACATGCAGATGTATGGTAATTGTACGAGTGATGAGACGAAACCTGAGCAGACACTGCAACTGGAGCTTTTTATCCTGTTAAGGAACTCAGTTGCGCATCAGGCCGCAATCGGGTTCTTTAACAGGCTAAGCCACGTTTATAAAGCTATATTGTTTTCGGATTAGATATTCTTGAAAGAAGAATACTTTGTTGCAAAATGTCAAGGAAATTGTCTTTATATTATGAAAGTAGAGAAGTTGTGATTTTATGAAGTGAAGGTGAGACCGATGGGTTACAATTAAATCTCCGCTGCATAGAAACATTGAATTGCTATAAGACCGGCTATTATGGTTAAAGACCATTTGTCCCTAACAAAAACCGATATATCAATCATGAATATCTGAAAGGGAGAATATAATGAAAAAGCGTTTTTTGAGTATGTGCTTGTTTGTAGTCATGTGTCTGACAATCTCGTCTCCGGTGTTGGCTGTCTATAACGATGATAGCGTCGTCACGCCCAATAATAATCGCTATTATTATGTGTATGAATACACTAACTACAAAGGGCCAAAGTGCTTCACCGTTAGCGCTTCCGATGCCGCTGAGGAAGCAGCGTTTCGCGCAGTAGTTACCACAGGCATAGGTGCACTTGCAGGATATTACGCTGGGGGCAATATGACCGTTACAAAATTTACAGCGGACATGCTTGATAGATTACTTCCTCAATCGCCGACTTATCGAGCAGGTTATTACAAAGTTTATGCTCGAGATAAAATTAAATATCAGGTGGATAGCCTTGACCCTTCCAAACGCGTCGTTGTTGACCGATGGTCTTGCTTAAAGTATGAGCTGTACGAATCTGAGAACTCGACAACTTTAAAGGATAGTTCCGAATTCATCCTTCATGAAAAATAACTTAGGTGGCATTATGAACACAATTCTTCAACTACATTCCAAAGTGGTAACTTCGGTTATCCTTATAACATCAATTGTAGGACTCCTGATATCAATCTATGATCCATTACCAGAATACTACGGAACGGCAGTCTCAGTTGCTATTTGGGTATTCTCCTTGTGGGTGCTAAAGAGGATTCGCAACTTTTATATCGCCGGCAAGGAAACAACGACAATTGAAAAGAAATTCGATTTTGTCGCTTTCTTTGTGTGCTTTCCGGTTGTTACTTACCTTGCACCCCAAATTAGCAGTTATCAGATCGATGGAGTTACTTCAGGGTGTTTTGGCATTCAGTTGGTTTGGTGCCTCAAATTGCTCTATATTCAATTCCATGATCCTGAAGGCAATACACCTGAGTAATGTTAAATGTTTGTAGGAGTCACTGATGTGATAGAGCAATGATACACCGAACTTGATGGCATATAAAATCGCCCTGTCAGCGTAAATACTGGCAGGGCGATTGTCATTACTGCGGCGTTATTAGCATTCCATAAAAGTTTTGAGAGGAGCACTTTCCAAGCTAGAATTTTGCCAATTCCAATCAAAAAAAGCATGTTGAAATATCAATAAGAAATTATGTATGGCTTTTTTTAGAAAGTGCCAGAGCAGCCCGCCTTGCGCGGGTCAGCGCCATACGCGCGCTTTCCGGCTTTACATTGAGATCGCTGGCAATTTCAGCATAGCTCTTTTCTAAAATATATCGGCTACTGAGCAAAAACTTAGTCTTATCGTCGAGCTCATCCCAGACTTTTGCGAAAGAGTTGATTTCTTCGGATTTTAGCAGGATGAATTCAGGATCGGTGTCGTGATCGGCATCAACGTAGTTATTATCAAATTCGTCGGCGAGGACTTCTTTCCGTCGGCTGATATTTCGAATATGGGTCAGAGCTGCATTTCTTGCGGATGTTGCAATGTAAGAGGTAAGCACTTTGGCTGGCATAGGACGCAGTGTATCAATGTTATTAATAAGCTGAACGATGACGGTCTGAAAAATGTCATCCTTAGACCATGGATCGTTTAGTATTGAACCAATTTCGTGATATATGAGTCGCTGATAGGAGAAGAAAATGTTCTCCATAAAATCTCGATCACTTTCGTTTTCGATTGCGAGGATACTTGCTGGGATTGGAATCATTTGCTGTCACCTGTTTTGCTATATGTGTCGATCATTTGTCGGACTTCCATGTCAGAGATGATTAGGCTAAGTGCAACCTGACGGTTAGCCGGTAATTTAGCAAACGATGCCATCACGTCACCAAGAGTCTTTTCGTTGGTGATAGTTCGCTGCAACACCTCGACAGGGAGATTAGATGAAGTGCGACCGAGCAGGTAGTCGGTTGTGACATGAAAGTAGTTTGCAAGAGCAATGACCTTATCAACATCCGGGAGGTGCACACCGTTTTCATAGTTTGAAATTGTTCCAGAGGAAACACAGAGGATATCTCCTAGTTCCTTTTGAGTTAGCCCTCTATCTTGCCGCAATTCGGCAATGAGTTCTCCCAAATGAGCCATATAAGCCACTCCTCTAAGAAATTGCACTTGATGTTTGAATTATATATTTTCTGATTTCTCATCGGCTTATATTTTAGGAAAAGAATTGAAATTGTAATATTCACGTGTTATAAATTAGATTTACCATAGTTTTTGAAACGAAAAGTTAAATGGGGGAGCAGCGCGGGGCTGAGTGCCTGTTGCGACTATTGATAGATATTGTCTTATCAATAATAGAGAGAACGGTTGAGGCTCAAAGGAGCAAATAGGGGTGAGTCGCACGATGAATCACAGCTTGAGTGATAGGGCAGCACCAACGAGTCAGGAGTTTATCACACAGATATACAAGAAGTATGATCGACTGATGCTTTTCACAGCAAAGAAGTACCTGATGGATTTACAGGAATGTGAGGATGCTGTTCAAGAGAGCTTATTGAAACTTATGAGTCGGATCGAATTGCTTCGCACGTTAGAAGAACCAGTATTGACCAGCTATGTTGTAACTGCTGTACGCAATACGGCCATCAATATACTGCGGCGGCAGAAGAGAGATGCCCAGAATATAACATCATTTACAGAATCGGTCGAAGAGAGTATCATAGAGCCTGATTCTATAATTGATATTATTATGGATCGAGAAGCCAAGAGAAGTTTGCGCGAGGCGATTGATGAGTTGGAACCGAATGAAAGGTTACTGCTAGAGGGGAAGTATTTTCTTGGATATGATGACAGGCAGTTGTCGGAGCTGCTATCTTGTGCACCGGGGAGTATTCGAATGAAACTGACTCGAGTCAGAAGAAAGGTATTATGTTCGATGCAAGAGAAAGGGGATGTTTAGAATGACCCATCATGAAAAGCTGGTAGAACGATACGAAGATGCTTTATTCGCATTGATGATGGAAGATGTAGCTGAGACGGAAGGCGAAAAACTGCAAGAGCTTAATGAACAGCTTAAACGCGATCCGGCGGCAGAAATACCCAAAGAGCTGGATGAACGCTGTATTCGCACAATTAGGACTGAATTCGGAAAGAAAAACTTTAGATCTGCGAGGCGTGGAGCGGTGCGAGTTTTTAGAGTGATCTCGGCAGCTACTTTGATTATGATGCTGCTATTTACCACGGCGTTTGCAGCATCTCCGTCATTCCGCGCTCAGACGCTAACTGTTCTTGTGGAAATGTTTGATGACCATGGTGAGATTCGCTTTAATGGCATTACTAATGGTGCAGAAACCCGCGAGATGAGTATTTTGTGGATGCCAGATGGGTACCAAACTGAGTTTGAAGAGTTTGATGAGAGCAGAATGATTATTAGGGCAGAGGGAGAAAACGGCGAAAACCTTGATGTTACGGCTACGGCCATATCTAAGAATCGTTCATACAGCTTTGATACCGAGGGGGCAATTGAAGAATCAGCAATGGTTCAGAGTAATGAGGCTGGCGTTTATCAAACGAAAACCGAGAAAGGTGATAAGATAACCGTGCTTTGGACAGATATAGAAAAAGGTTGGATCGTTAAAGTTACGGGATATAACATTTCAAAAGAAGATATGCTTCGCATTTCGGAGAGTGTCGAGATTCGATAAAAAGGAAGAGATTTTTCTCTTCCTTTTTATTTTTTACGTTGCACTTGCTGTATGGCGGCGTCTGTTGTTCTGGGCGCTGCAAAACAGATAAAATATGGAGGTCAAAATGAAATTTAAAAGATTAGTGACTATTATGCTAACGCTGAGTTTGGCTGTGTCGTTGGTGGCCTTTCCTGTGGCTGCGGTTGATTATTCGGATGTGGTTGCTCCGCTATACATTGGATTGGAAGATGTCACCGCTGATCTTGCTATTAGCAGTAATGGCTATGCGAATTGCAGCGGATCAGCTTATGTCGCGAACGGCTATAACGCAACTGTTGTAATGGAATTACAGCAAAAGAATGGTACATGGAAACCCATCAAAAGATGGTCTAAGAGCGGAGGATACGTATCTATGAATGAATCGTACCGGGTCTCAAGCAAGTATTACTATCGTGTAGCTGTTACCGCAAAAGTTTATAATTCGAGCGGAAGCCTTGTGGAAAGTAAGACTTCGTATTCTGGCGAAGTCTACTATTAATAATAAGTCCCTATAAGTAAGTGGATTTAGAGCGATTCTAAATTACAAAATGCTGCGCTCAATTTAATTAGTAAAAAGGCCTTGGGGTAACCAAGGCCTTTTTGCTAATTGGAATCTTTTAGGTATGAGGCCTGTGTCGTTTTACCTTGCGAAAAATCCTATAGGCACTCTTTCCGACGGCTAATTTTGCCGTTGGAAAATTTTTTTGAAAATTTTTGCCGAAACTTTGCCAAAACCGCACCTTCCATTCGGGATAGAAGCGAAAGGGGAAGAAAGCCGACCTCTCGGTGCATGAGAGGAGGTGAACGACTCTTGGAGCTGACACCATCCCAAAAGAAAACCGTTAGACATCAGTTCGACAGCTTTTGCAGGAAGGTTCTGCGTGAAGAAGCCCGCGATTATGAGCGTCATATCGCGTGGCGTTCCGACCATGAGGTATCCCTTTCGGAGCTGTCAGAGGAACAGGAGCGCCAAATGTATGTGCTGGACGAGTATCCGTCCGAGCAGACGCATTTTCATGTGCGGGGCTATGATGTGGCAATCGAAAATGAAGATCTCGCCAATGCCCTGACGGTGCTGCCGGACGACAAGCGTGACATTGTTCTGCTTGCTTATTTCCTTGATATGACCGATCAGGAAATTGCGGACAAGCTGGACATGGTACGCCGTACCGTGCAATACAAGCGCGCTCAGTCCCTCAAGGAATTGAAAAAAGAAATGGAGGTTACTGAAGATGGCGCGCAATCTGAGTAATGCCGCTGCATCTCTGCTGCCTTACTCGACCATCGAAGCGGCAGCGTCCGGCAATGTGGACGCGATCAATGCTGTGTTGAAACACTATGAGCGTTATATTGCGGCTCTGGCAACCAGAACCCTATATGATGAAAACGGTGTTCCACACCTTTGCCTTGATGAAGAAAAGGTATGCAGAATGCGAACCAAGCTGATTACCAAGATTCTTGACTTCAAGGTAAACAAAACAGCCTAAAACCCAAAGCAGCCCGTGCAGGAGCGTGTCCCCCTTTCCACGCTTCTGCAACGGGCTATTCGTGCATCCGCGAGGAAAGGTTCTTATCGACTGATAGGAGCCTTTCCCGGCTGATCCACAGCCAAATATCACACGCGCCTGAAAGCGCGGATTGCTGCACCTTGAAAATTTCATAGGCAACCGGATAACGAACCTGAACGGAGCAAAGCCCAGCAAATGGCGCGCCATGATCCGCACGGAAAGGAGAATTTGGGCGAGCGATTCAGCCAGTTTGCATCTGTGTGTGGCATCGCAGATGGCCATGACCTCCGTTCAGCTAACGATACTCCCGCGTTGAACGCCCTCAAAGCATTGCGCGGCGCACCCATCAGCATGGGCCGGGGTGAGACTCCCGTGGGCGGCTGCCAGCCGCCATCCGGTTTTGTCACTTTCATTAAATCAACAGTAATTATAGGAGGTAGTCATGCGAAAAAATGCAATTCGTTTCATGCTAAATGAATACCCTGATGTAATGTCTATTGATGAGATGTGCAGAGCTTTGTCAATTGGCAAAAAGACTGGATACAAGCTATTACAGACTGGCCAGATTCGTTTCTTGAAAATAGGCCGCGCATATCGCATTCCCAAAATCAATTTGTTGGAATATCTGCAAGTAATCCGACCGGAATGAAAAGGGCCTTTCTTATCTAAGACTGTGTTTTTTGCAGTGCCGGGTGACAAGTGATACTATAAGGAGGCCGACAGCAGAAATCCTATGGCCTCCGATTTGTGCGAAAGGAGGATTAACATGGTAGCGGGCCATCTGCATGAAAAAAATGGCTATTATTACATCATTCTAAACCTGACAGATTCAGCAGGAAAAAGAAAGCCCAAATGGATCTCGACAGGCTTAACGATCAAGGGCAACAAAAAACGCGCAGAACAGATGCTCATGGAAGAACGGAGAAAATATGCCAATGCCAAGGCCGGTGACGATGTGCTATTTGCAGACTTCATGGAACAATGGCTTGAGATTGTAAAATCAACCGTCAGCATACCGACTTATTCTTCGTATGTAAATGCTGTGAAGTCAATTATTGCACCATACTTCCGGAAGAAGAAAATACTCTTACGGGATTTGCAGGCACATGACATTCAAATGTTCTATCAGGAGCAATTACAGCGGGTAAAGGCGTCGTCTGTGATTCATTATCACGCAAATATCCATAAGGCACTCAAATACGCCGTCAAGAACGATATGATTCCGAGCAATCCCGCTGACAAGGTTGAGCGGCCAAAGCAGGACAAATTTTACGGCAACTTTTACGATAGGGATGAGTTGAACAAACTCTTTGAAGCCGTTGCAGGCACAAAATTGGAATTGCCGGTTCTTCTCGGTGCATTTTATGGCTTGCGTCGAAGTGAAATCGTTGGCTTAAAATGGAGCGCCATTGATTTTGAGCAAAACACCATTACAATCAGCCATACCGTAACTTCTTGCAATTTGGATGGTAAATGTGTAATCGTTGCAAAGGATACGACAAAAACAAAGTCCAGCCGTAGAACGCTCCCGCTTGTACCGTACTTTCATGAAAAGCTGCTTGCGGTAAAGGCTCAACAGGAAAGAAATCAAAAGCTATGTGGACGTTCCTATAACAGAGAATTCCTTGAATATATTTGCGTAGATGATATTGGGGATCGGTTCAAGCCGAACTATATTACATCACAGTTTCCTAAACTGCTGGAACGGAACGGCTTCCGCAAAATCCGCTTTCATGATCTCAGACATAGCTGTGCGAGCCTCCTGCTGGCCAGCGGTGTCCCCATGAAACATATTCAAGAATGGTTAGGACATAGCGATTTTTCAACCACAGCAAATATCTACGCGCACCTTGATTACTCATCAAAGCTCACATCTGCAAGCGCAATGGAAAGCAATTTCCATCTCGGGGTATAAAAAAGAAGCTACCAACCGAGGTTGATAGCTTCTATGGCGGAGGGCGTGGGATTCGAACCCACGGGTCGGCTCAACACCGGCCAAACGATTTCGAGTCGTTCTCGTTATGACCTCTTCGATAGCCCTCCGAATATGTCGACCCCCTATTCTATCCTAAATCCTCGAAAAAAACAAGGTCAGGAATAGGATAGAAAAACAGGATAGAACAAGCAAAAATATGAACTTCAATAAAAGCCGTTGAGTGCTTGAAACACAAGGGATTGGAGATTCTGTGGTGGCTCTAACGGGAGTAGATTTCGAGTCAGCCCCGTTATGACCACTTCGATACCGCTGCATATTCAGTTCGCTGTTATCAGCCAAACTATTATGCCATAACTTTTTGCGTCTTGCAAGGTCTTTTTTCGCATTCGGGGCATATTCTGTGCGTATGAAGACTGTCTATTTATCGGTACGCCTGAAAAATTACGAAAATGCGCTCGCACTGGTCGGTGCGCCGCTCGCCGAAACGCCGGAGAACGCGGACGTTTTGCTGCTGCCCGGCGGGGGCGACATGCACCCGCGCTTTTACGGTCAAGCACTGAACGGCTCGGAAGATCTCGACGAAGCACGCGACGCGCGTGAGCTCACGCTGATTGACAACTTCCTGTGCGCGGGAAAGCCTGTCATCGGCATCTGCCGCGGGCTGCAAGTCCTCAACGTCTATTTTGGCGGCACGCTGCGTCAGCACATCGAGGGCCACAGTCAAATTGACGGCGTTGACCGGCTGCATGCCATCAACACCGCGCCGGGCCTTCTGCGCGAGCTGTACGGCACGCGCTGCACGGTCAACAGTGCACACCATCAGGCCATCTGGCGGCTGGGGACGGGGCTTCAGGTCTTCGCCTGCGCGGAGGACGGCACGGTCGAGGCCGTCGGCCACAGGACGCTCCCCGTCTTTGCCGTGCAGTGGCATCCCGAGCGGCTGTGCGGCGCGTTCGCGCGACCGGAAAGTGCTGACGGTGCAAGGCTTTTGCGCGCTCTACTCAGATAACATAAAAAAGTGCAGAAAAATTCTGAAAAAACGTTGACAAAACGGGACACTGATGCTATTATAACAGAGCTGACGATTTTTGCGGAGGGCGCATGCAGGTGTAGCACAATGGCTAGGGCACCAGCCTTCCAAGCTGGGGATGCGGGTTCGATTCCCGTCACCTGCTCCATTCAATTCGCGCCAGTAGCTCAGTTGGATAGAGCAACTGCCTTCTAAGCAGTAGGCCGGGGGTTCGAATCCCTCCTGGCGTACCATTTACAAGGCGCCCCTCAGCAAAGCAGCAAATATCGCACGGATACAGAATATGTGGTGGGTGTAGCTCAGTTGGTTAGAGCACCGGATTGTGGTTCCGGGTGTCGAGGGTTCGAGTCCCTTTACCCACCCCACAAAAAGAGAGGGATGGGATTTGGTCCCAGCCCTCTCTTCCCAATAGGGGTGTAGCCAAGCGGTAAGGCAAGGGACTTTGACTCCCTCATTCGCTGGTTCGAGTCCAGCCATCCCTGCCAGATTTTTACCGCTTCGGTGGTTTGGAATAGAATATGCTTCGTTAGCTCAGTTGGCAGAGCACCTGCCTTTTAAGCAGGGTGTCCGGGGTTCGAATCCCCGACGAGGCACCAAAGAAAAAGTACCGATATTGCTCAGAATTAAGGCAATATCGGTACTTATCTTATTTTTGCCGCATAAACCGCAAGACAAATTCTTGCAAACAATGACAATCAAAAACAAAAAAATGATTGCAGATTTGAGTGCAAAATTCTGCGTTAATTCTTGCCTTTGACGATGCCGCAGTAGTAGGCCGACATCTTGGGCTTGGGGCCGGGGCCGTCCTCGTCGAGGAGGAAGGCACGGGCGAGCTCCTCGAAGAACTCCGGGGTCGCGACGCCGAAGTGAGAGGCGACGCCGTAGTAGTCGGAGTACATCATATTCACGGCGATCCACCAGCACCAGGGCGAGACCTCGTCGCGGCTCACGCCGAGGCTCTCGGCGAGCGAGGTGGTCTGCTCCATGCTCCAGTGCGCGCCGGTGCTGCCGTCCGTGTTGCGCATGTGCTGCGCCCACTGCTCGGCGTCCGCCTTGGTGAACTCGCCGCAGGTGCCCGCCTCCGCCGCCTTGAGCATGGTTAGGCACTCCCACATCGCCATGATACCCTGCGCAGAATTGGGCGAGGGCGGCGTCTGCGTCATGTAGGACTGGATGCTGCGTTCGAGCTTGGGGATATACGCCTTGAGCTGCTCATGCAGATTTTCCATCGTCAGCCTCCTCTCCGTCCGCGGACGCCTGCACGGCGTCCTTGACCTTTTTGAGCGCCGCGTCGCCGATCTGGTTGCCGATGCTGCGGCCCGTGGGTGTCGAGACCATCGCGCCGAGCAGCATACCGATCAAGAGCTGCATCATAGCGCACCTCTCAGATCCGCTGGACGCGCAGCGCCACATTTTCGACCGACGCGGCGGCGCCGGTGAGCACCAGCGTCAGAGCGGAGCCCGCCGCGCAGCAGACCTGCCGCACGAGAGCCGTGATGTTGAGGTCAAGCGCATCGTTTGCAGCGGCGGCGGTCGCTGAGGCGGTCGCGCCGGGGACAGCCACGCCGTCCTTAAAGAGCGTGACGGTGACGGTGCCGACCGCGGCGGGCGCAACGGTGAGCGAGGCGTCGACGTCGTAGTAGCCCGCGCCGGTGATGTTGACGGCATTGCCGTTAAGGCTGACATCGCAGCCGTAGCGGCGGATGAGGCTGCCGAGCGGGATGACGCCGCCGACCGCGACTGCGGAGGGCGTCTGCATGGCAGCATAGAGAGCGGATTTACAAGACATTTCGGTGTCTCCTTTCAAAATAAAATAGGCGGGGCATTTGCCCCGCCTGCTTCCCGGCCTGCAGGGCCTACCATATTCCCCGTGCGGGGCGGATGGTTTTAGAGGTTGGTGCTGCCGTTGCAGCCGCAGGTCGCAGGGATGATCTGCCCCGCGCCGGTGGCGGCCACGCCGTAGAGGTTCGGCTTCGTCAGCATACGGCACTCGATCGCGTCGAGGCGGCGGTTGAAACCGCAGCAGCAATCGGAGATCTTCGCGGCCAGAGCGTCGGTCTGCTCCTTGGTAAAGATGCCGTTCTTGAGGCTCTGGTTCTCCATCTTAAGGTCAAAGATGGTCTCCTGCAGGCGCTGCTCGTAGATGTGGCTCGCCTGCGAAGTGATGGCCTCCGTGCTCGCGTTGATAGCCGCGCGGGTGTTGTTGCTCTGCTGCTCAATGAGATACTGCGTGCGCGCCGCGTCGACGATCCCCTGCTTTTCGACCTGGCAGTTGCTCACGCGGTTGCAGCCGCCCTCCTGCGCGGGATAGGGGGTTCCGCTGCGATTCCAGCCCCAGCCGCCGCCGAAGTTGCCGCCGAAGAGGGCGACGACCACGATGATGACGAAAAGGACTGCGATCCAGCTCATACCGGTGCTGCGTTCTTCCATGTGTTCGTGCTCCTTTCACAAAATATTTATTCCTACGGCTGCTTAAGCCGGGGGAATTTTGTGAACTGCCCCGCTTTGCCCTTCTGTGGGGCCTGTGAGGCGTTTTGCGCGCCGCCGAGTATTTTATTGGCGTCGGAGCGCAGAGCCTCCGGTGTCGTGCCGAGGAGGCCGCACAGGGCCTTTGCCTGCATCGTGCGCCCGTAGCGCGCATAGAGGCTGTTGGCGATGTTGGGGTCAATGCCGAGCCGGCGCGCCGTGCTCTGCACGCCCTCGAGCGTGTCAGCCGTCCCGCTGATCGCCTGCTCCGCTCTCGCCGCCGCGCCTTGCAGGTCGGCGCTGGGGAACATTCTCGCCGCTGCCGCTAAGAGTTGTTTGAGGTCCATTTTCCTTCAGCTCCTTTACCTGGGCCGAGAGGCCCTTGATGATCTCCGCCATGTCGCTCATGGCCGACTGCATCTCGCCCATTAGCTCCTCCTGCGTCTTGGGTGGAGTGATGACGCCCAGCTCGACGAGCTTGTCGTAATACTCCTGCGTGGTGGCCTCCAGCTCGGCGTATGCCGAAGAGGTCTTGCCGATGAGCTGCTGGCGGTTGCCAAAATAGTCAACCTGGAAAATATCACCGTTGTCGATCACACACATCATGCAGTTTCCGCCGCTGTATCCGGCGATTGCAAACTGATCCATGCGCGCACCTCCTTTGTTGCCTCAATCATACCGTGGATCGCTCCCTACAAATGGTCATCGTTTGGTCATTATTTGGTCATTATTTGGTCAAAAAATATTTTGCAAAAAGCTCAAAAAGCTCTTGACTTTACGCCAATATTGGCGTATACTAAGCACATAAAGCAAGAGGGAAACCTCAGGAGGAAACGAAAATGAAGTACAATTACAGCATTTATGAAGACAATGCCGGCCGCCTGCACCTCGCTGTCATGGACGAGAACGGCTCCTGCATCTACTACCTTTGCGACGCGGACCGCGCTCTGGTCGTTGGGGCGCTGGACGCGCTCAAAGCGGGCGGCGACCCCATCGCCGACGGCTGGGAGGGCGGCGAGCCGGACCCTGCGACCTGCTACGAGGAGATTAGCAACATTGTCGACGCCCGCAACGGCGGCGCGACCATGCTCGATTTATAAAACTTACAGGAGGAAAAACATCATGAACGAATACAGATATGAAGAACTCCGCGAGGCGGCCACTAAAAACCCCACCGACGAAAATCTCGCCGCTCTCGGCGAATGGCTTCAGCAGTACGGCAACGACTGCTGGAATGGTGAAGAATGGGACATCGACGAGGGCCGCCTCCTACGTCCCGTGTATGGTCAGGAGCCGGACGAATACGGCGATTTCCCTCTTGTGGGCTACGATCTCCTCTAAAGGAGGTGGCGGCTATGAGACGAAAGTACAGCGACTGCCAGCGGGCGGACGGCGACTGCACCGCCTGTTCTCTGATCAACTACGGGCGGGACTGCCACAACCGCCCCATCACTAAGCTTGAGTGGTCCCGCCGCATGGCAGACATGACGCAGTCCGAGTTGGCTCAAAAGTCCGGCGTCAATATCCGCCGGATCCAGAAAGTTGAATCCGGCGAGATTGAAACCGGCAATATGGCTGCAAAAACCCTATTTGCGCTTGCCGACGCTCTCGGCGCCGATGCGAGGGAGCTGCTGTAATGGGCATATATGACCTAACAGGGCAGACTTTTGGGCACTGGACTGTGCTTGAGCCTGCGGAGCCGGATAAATACGGTCGGGCAAAATGGCTCTGTCGCTGCGATTGCGGCGAGGAACGCGTCGTGACTGCCAGCAATCTCCGTCGTGGTGTCAGTACGTCATGCGGCCATACCAGGGGCGAAAATCACCGAAAGGATCTGATTGGACAACGCTTTGGGCGGTTGACTGTGACGCGTTATGTGCGCTATTCTTCGACCGCGAATAGCTCAATATGGCGGTGCCGTTGTGATTGCGGCAAAGAGACCGACGTATCGGGCAGGAATCTTATGACCGGGCATACCACGTCCTGCGGCTGTGCTATGGCAGAGGCCCAGCAATCCCCAGCCGCTCGAGTTAAGGCGCTGCTGGAATCCCCGTTGACAGGGCCATATGAGACCAATATCCGTGCAAAATGGTATCGAGTATCAAACGGTGCTCGTGAGTGGGAGATCAAAAACTTATCGAAATTTGTCAGAGATCATGTGGAGCTGTTTGGCATTGACACAGAGGATAAGTATGAGGCCAAGCGTACGGCCAAGATGCTGTATGACGCGTCATACAATCACTGTCGGTGGCACGGATGGACGGTCATCCAACTTGCACCGAACGAATAAAAAGAGAGCACCGATTAACCTCGGTGCTCTCTTTGTCCGTCTGCGATTTTTTTGTATGCCCGCCTGCGGCAGCGGTTGACCGCCTCCGGCGACAGGTGCAGCGCTGCACACACTTGCGCGTAGCTCTTGCGTCGCACGTCGCACTCGATGATACACGCCGCCTCGTCCGCTGGCAGCTCAAACGATAAGATATACGCCACGGCCCGCTTGGGGGCCATAGAGGATAGTTGCGCGCGGATCGCTCGGTGCTGCTTGTCCATGCTGTGAGCCGGGGCTTGCAGAGCGCTCACGCGAGGGGAGACGTTGCAGGTCTCCCGCCCGTTTCCCTTTCCGTGCCCGATTCGGGCACAATTATTTCATCATTGCCAGCTTGCGGATCAGGTCGCTGCCATACTTGTACGCCGCAAGGTAATCCATCGTCTTGTCTTCCAGCCCCGCGCGCTTTTTGAGCACCTCGCGGTAACTCACCTCATACTTCGGACGGTATGCGCCTACCACGAGCGACTTGGCCCGCTTCTTGCGGTATACGCCGTCGCCGTTGGACTGACTGCCCGCTGTTCCGCTCGACGTGTTTCCCTCAATGGCAGTCACATATTGTGCGCTCACGCTCTCGCAGATGCCCGTATGGTCGGTCTTGACCTTCGTGTTGGGGAAGTCATAGATGAGCACGTCGCCGGGCCGGTAGCCCGTGGTGACCCATTGCCCGTGGGTTTTGGCGTAGTTCATCAGCTCGCCGCAGCTCGCGGTCTTCCCACCGCCGTAAAAGAGCTGCTTGTCCGCCTGCTGGAAACACCACCACACGAACTGCATACACCAGTACACGCCGTCCATGCCATAGGCTTTGCCGTACTTCTGCCGGTTGCCCGGCTGCTCCACCGTGCCGATCTCCTTGCGCGCGATGGCAAGGATGTCTTCTGCTCTCGCCATGTCTTACGCCCCCTTGTCAATGGCGTCCTGATTCTTCTGCGACTGCGTGCCAAAGTAGAATGCGATGATCGAGCTGTAGATCAGCATGAGCTGCTCGCCCGTGATCTTGCCAACGACAAAGCCGTAGATCACCGCGCCGGTTGCGGCGATCGTCACAATGCTCTTCACGCTGCACAGGTTCGCAAATCTCTTTTTCAGCAAATCGTTATTCATAGCGTTGTTTCGTCCTTTCTTAAAATCTTAATGCCTGCCACAACGACAAGCTCCGTCGTCCATGCCTTGAACCAGCGTTCCGTCAGTACGTCCGGCGGCGGCACGCCGAGCGCCGTCATGGTGAGCGAGGCGACGGTGTACCACGTCAAGCTAAAAATAGCGATGGATATGTACTTGTCCCGCTTCTTCATCCTGCCCCAGTGCTCCCGCGCCGCCGTCCACGCCTTTCTCACGTTCTGACCTCCCACTCGTCGATCTCGGACTTGATTTTGTCGATGAAGCTGTTGCCGCCCAGCGCCTTATATCCCCGGTAGAGGTAGATGAAATCCTCAAGCTCATACTGACGGATCGTCTGGCTCTCGCGGTTTTTGTAGTAAGTGTGCAGCATGTCATGCCGCAGCCCGCACTTTAGCGCGTCTTTGAGCTTGTCAAAGCCGAGCACTTTGTCCCGCACGGGCTTGATGAGCAGCGCCGCCGCCCCGAGGATGACCGTCACCTCAGAGCACAGCGCCGCGATGCTTGCCAAATCTCCCATGTCCCGCTCCTTTACTCTTCAATCTCCACCCCATACCGCTCAAACATGGCGCGGATGGCGGGGTTGCGCAACAGCTTTTTGCGCTGGCCGTGGTTGAGGTCGTTGTAGACCGCCTGTAGTGCGGCCTTAACCTCCTTGTTATACGCAATGACTCGCTCTCTCAGCTCGCTCATGCCGTCACCCCGCTTAATAGTGCCTCCATTGCCTCACGCAGCTCGGCGTTGTCTTTTTCAAGCGCCGCAATGCGTTCCTCCGGCGTAGGCTCGGGCGCGGGCATTTCGGTTGCCAGCTTTTCCAGCTCCGCGATTTCCTCGGGTGTCATGTCGATATATTCACCGTTCACGTATTTTTTCATGGTGTGTTAGCCTCCGTGTCTTTTCACGCCGTATACTGCTACGGTGTCGCCGTCTTGGATCGCAGATGTATCCACAAAATCAATGTAAAATCCATATTCGCTTGGATTTGCAGGCGAGAGGATATCTACAGTTTCTATTACGCTTTGTGGCGCGACGGCGTTGTTCGAGGTTTTTTTCTGTATCCATGTAAATGTTTTCCCAATCTCTCCCGTTATCTCCCATGTTATATAACCGTACTCGGAAGTCATGAATAGCGCGGCGTATTGAGTACCACTCATGTTTGCCGTTCTGATTCTGAACCACACATTTTTATTCAGCCCGCTCACGTATGCCGCGCGAGACAGTGTGACTTTTATTTTCCGGTATATCCCAAAGTTTGCCAGTTCGTATACAGAGGTGTCGGCCGTCAGCGCTACATCCGCAATCTTTTCCCACGTTTCTCCCCCTGCCACGTCCACCGCCTCCCACGCGGTGGGCTTGCCGTCAGCGTCAACGGCCTTGACCTTGACAGTCTGGCCCACTGTGGCGGCGGTCAGACCAAGGGAGATATCAGTCCCCCCGCTCTGGATACCCCTCACCGCCTCGGCCATCCCCGCTGGGAAGCTCAGGGGAGCGGTCGTCCCGCCCTTCTCGCGGATAGCGTCGGCGACTGCCGTAATGCTTTCACCTTGTACTAAATATTCAGCCATCAGAATGTTCCTCCTTCCGCCGCGGGCACGGTTTCCTCTGTCCATTTCCCCGCCCGGACACGGAGAAAAGCCCCCTCTACCGTCGGCTTTGGTAACTCGGCCTCCTGCCCAAAATATCTGCGCAAAGTGTCACCGGACACCTTTTTTGCCGTCCCATTTTGTTGCGCCACAAAGAGATCATCCGCCGTTACAGCTTCTGCCGCAAGCAGATCGTCAATGGTTTTGTCCATGTTGCCCTCCTTTATCGTAAAATGTTGATCATATGGTACACGTCCACCGCCCCGTAGACCGCGGCAGCAACGTATAGCGCATACCGCGCCGCCCGCTCCCGTTGGCGGGAAAGCCACCACAGCAGCCCCCACACGATGATGACCTTGTAGCCCACCATCACCGTGACCTCCCGCATCAGCGGGTTCAGTTCCACCGCCCCGTCATGCAGCGCCCAAAGCGTGCATGATAGGTCGATCAGGTTGAGCACGTAAGCAATGATGCCCATGCTATCCCTCCAACAAAAGCTCTTTCCCCACGCGCTGCATCTTGCGTCCGCCCGCCGTCACCTCCGTGTAATACGGCGGGGAAACCGGGCCATCCAGCGAGTAAAAGGCATCAATGCGGATGGGCTCCGCCCAGATAGCGCCCGTCACACCGTACACGGCGGATGCAACGATAGACCCGGCAGCGCCATATGACGCCCCCCTTGGGCGAATTGCCGTTAGCACACCGTGTCGCCACGCCACCGGAGTTTCACTGTCGATTTTGAAGTAGAATATGCTGCCGTCAAACTTGCTCTGAGAAGTGCTACCAGCAGTGGTATAAACATAGGACGCAGCCGAAAAAATTCCATGAACCGTGACTTCTCCCTTTATTGCACTGCTCGCCTTGCCAAAGTAAAAGAAGTTCTCAAGCGGTATTCCTGTGTAGGTCATCCCCTGAATGATAACACCATGTGGCGTCCGCACGACGATTGCACCGGCTGTGTACAGATTGGTTCCGTTTTCCGTTATGGAGCCGGTATAAATATCATAACGGCCTTCCTTTGACTTGGAATCCTCCGTGATCCATCTGACAAATTCTATCTCAAGGTAATAGGTGTAAGCTGATGTCCTATAAGATGTGAATGACACGCCGTAGTCCGTATCCCCGAACTTGTATACCCAGTTTGAACCGCTACTCTCGACCAGTTTCAGCTCCGGAATCTGCGCCACTATCCAATAATGCATATCCGCTATCACGGTGGTGTACTTGTCGCCCTTAAATGTCTGTTTCGCAACTGTTACGCTCATGTCTTCACCTCAAATGTGCCGATCTCAATCACCGGCAAAATATTGCATCCTGCAAACTGTGGATATGCTTGGAAGTTGCCAACGTAGATGCCACCGTCGCCACCGCCTCCGCTGAATCCCTCGCTGCCAGCGGCCCAGCCCTTGAGCGTCCTGCCGACTGAGATTCCGGCGAGAAAACTGTTTTTATCATATTTCATGGCGCCATCCCTCCTCACCACCGGATCAGCGTCGCGTGTCCGCTGTTGTCCGTGATCCTGATCGGCCGGCGCTGCTGGTCAAAGGCCACCGTGTAGCGGTACGGCGTCTTTTCACCGTCCACCAGCTCGGCAAAATTCCCCTTGTCCCACTCGGAAAAGTCCAGCGCCGTGCTCTTGCGCAGCCCCATCAGATCCATATACCCCTCGTCCCGCGCGACGAGGCCGAGCAGCTTGCCTAGGCTCGTCTCATACGTCAGCTCCAACGAGTTCTGCCGCTTGACGAGGTATCCGCGCTGCTTGCCGTTGGTGTCGCCCGCGCCAAAGACGTCCACAGGGTAGTAGTATTGGCCGTCCGACTCGAACGAGATCGCGCGCTTGACCTGCTCCTCGTATTGATAGACCATAACAGGCCAGCTCGTCTGCTTGGTAGTCGTGTAAATGCGCTCGCCGTTTGCATAGGGGTATCCATCCGAGCCGATAGACGCGCCCGTGGGGTCTGCCTCCCAGTAGATCAGCTCCCCGTTGGGGTTTTTGGCCTGCTCCGTCGTGCTTTTGGCGATGCCCGCGACAAACTCAAGGCTCTGTTCTGCCACGCGAATGAAATTGTCGTCGGTTGTGTCGCCCGCAAGGTACTTGACCACGCGGCGCGAGGTCGACAGCCGGTTGACGCTCAAGTCCGCGATCTCGCCGAGCGCTGCATACAGCGCGTCCGCCGAAAGCTGACCGGACACATCCACGTTGCCGTCGAGCTTGATGTAGCCGGTATAGTTATTAGGGCCGACTTTTAATGTGATTGTCGCGGTCGTCTGACCATCCGGGTTGGACGCTGATGTGACGGATAGGCTGATCCCATCGACCGTTTGCGTGATGTCCGATACCCGCCCGTCGATGCCCTCCACCTTGAGGTTGATCTCCTCGCTGGTCTTGGTGATGAGCGACCGCGTCTTGGACATGTTGCGCTCGATCTGCCGCTGCGTTGTGGATTTGTACGGGTACTCATCGTCCAGCTCGTCCGCGTCCGGCGCGGAGATGTCCGGCGCGAGCAATGGATTAAACGTCATGTCCAGCGCGATGAGCGGCACATAGAGCCCGTCTACCGTCACCGCGTCGCCAAGCTCCACCGCAGGGTCAAGCAGCGCCTTGCTGCCCTCGTATCCGATGTGCTTGTAGCCGGAGACTTTGGCGAGGATCGCCGCCGCCATTGCATTCGTGCCGTCCGGCTGCAAGGCCGTCAGCGTCCGCCCGGTGTCCGATCCGGACACGCCGACCACATCGCCGGTATCGTTCAGCAGCTCCACCTTGGAGATAGGCTGCGACGCGATGCCGGGGGAAAACTTCGCCAGCCGCCGCCCTAAATAGGTTTTGTCCATGTTTCCCTCCTCACACGAGAATGCGCACGCCGCCAAAGGTGATGGCGCTGCCGGTTTCCGTGATAAGATAGTGGGTTTCAGCAGGCATAGAGTTGAGACCTACCAACAGCAGCTTCCCCTCGTCCGTGATGGTCCAGTTGCCCGCGTTGGCGACCGCGATACGCCCAAGCGCCTCGCGCATCGTCATATCTCCCTTGTCGTCCACCGGGTACTGCATGGGGAACGCCGCATCCAATACCGTGCGGCTGTCCACAGCCACGCCCATGCGCGCCGCAATGTCGGCCACCGCCGTCGCCGCCGGCATCGGCCAAGTCTTGGCGTCATAGCTGCTGTCGAGCCACGTCTCCTCGGCCTTGAGCATCGCATCATACCCGTGCACGCTCAAAACGCCCGTGACGCGGTCGGTCTTGCGCGTGGAGAAGAAAAACACGCCCTTGGGGATCCACTCACTCACCTGCTCGCCCAGCCGCAGCCGCATGTAGACCTCGATTTTCGCCTGCCTCGGGATCGTCCCCTGCGGATAGACCTCAAACTCGATCTGCCGTGCACAGCAGTTGCCGATGCCAAAGGTGGAGTACAGCCCGCCGTCGATCCGCAGCGAGCCATCCACGATCTTATCCTCGCCGTAGGTGACGCCCGCGATCACGAGCTTGACCTCCTTGCGATGCCCTGGGCTGGCCAGCAGCGTCCGCCATAAATCACTTACACTGTGCATGCGCTCACCTCTGCGTAAAATTGAGCGTCTTGCCGCTCCAGTATCGGCCCGTCTGGTCGCGCAGCAGATACGCGAGCTCCAGCCCGTCCACGGTCATCTCCTGCGTCACCGGCGTGCTGCCGAGCGCAGGGTTTTCATAGGTCACGCTCAGCGTCGCGCTGCGCAGATCTGCGGCCAGCGCCGCCACCTCTGCGTCGGTGATGTCGTTGAGCTGTGCGCTGCACCAGCTCTGCCAACGGATCACCGCGCTGTGCCGTCTGCCGTCCATCGTCACGACCTCGTCGCTGTAGATTGGCGTGATGCCCGCGGAAAAGCCATACTGATTAAAAAGCGCCGTGCGGTCGTTGCCGTTGATTTGAAAAGTAAAATTCTTCATTGCCTCGCCCTCTGGTTTTGCTGCTGGTACCGCGTCACCGCCTTGCTCACGGCCTTGCCGTCCAACGTGGTCGTCAGGTTGATGACGATGTCAGCCGGCTTGTTGCTGCCGCGGTCGCTGCGGTAGTCGTCCGCCTCGCGCCGTGTCAGCACACGCTCGCCCTCATGCAGGATCGCCGGATAGCCGTCATACGGGACGTAATCAAGGCCGTTGGCATACTGCCGCACGGTAGACGTCGTCCTTCTCGTGGTCTTGGATTGCCCCTTGGTTTTAGTTGTCTTCTGCTTTTCCTCCACGCCGGCGAGCTTTTTAAAGGCGTTGATCGCGTTGTTGACAAAGCCGATCAGTTTGGTCACGGCGTCGGCCGCGATGTTCACCGCGCCTGCAAACACGCTTTTCATCTTCGCAGCCACCGGCGCGAGCGCCTCACCCAGTCGTCCCATTGCTTCGTCCAGCTCCCCCTGCGCCTCGTTGTACTCGATGATATCCTCGTTGGCGTCGCGCCATGCCTGGCCCGCCTGCGGCAGGTTTTGCTTGGAGAGCTGGTCCAGCACGATCTGTGCGCGCTCGGACGAAGTATTTGCCGCCGCGAGCTTCTCGTTAAAATCGTCCTCGCTCTCGCCCGCCCAGTTGAGCACGTCGGCAAACGTGCCCGTCACCTTGCCGGTCTGGATCGTCTCATTGATGGCCTCGGACAGGCCGTCGATCGGGATACTGTCGCCGTAGGTGGCCCACGCGCCGGTCGTCGCGTCAATCAGCGTCATCAGGTCGCCCTGCTCCAGCCCAATGGCCTGCAGGTTGGCCACGGTCGTTGCCGCCGTCTGCGTGTCGCCCAGTACGCCGTTGAGGCGGGTGTAGGCCTCTGTCGTCTGCTCGGTTGTGTAACCGGCCTCTTTCGAGCTGGTCTCCAGCGTGCCCATGATCTTGCGGTATTCCGCCGTATCGTCGACTACGCCGATGATCGCGTCACCCAGCTCTTTGAGTCCGCCGACGATCGCGCCGCCGATCAGCGCCCCCTTGAGGTTTGTGAGCATCCCCAGCAGGTCGCCGCCTTTGCCCTTGGCGCTGAAACCGTTCTGCAGCACGTCCGTAAACTTCTCGATGCCGCTTTGCGCACCGTCAGTCTCCTTGCCAAACTCGTCGATGGACTTCGCGCACTTGTCGGCGCTCTTGCGCGCCTCGTCGAGATACTTCTCGTTCTCATCCAGCGCATCGTTCATGTCGATCAGCTCTTTCTTTGCCCGGTTGAGCTGCTGGCGATAGTTGTCCGTGCGCTTGTCGTTCTCGCCGTAGGCCTCTGAGGCGTCCTTTACGGCCTGTTCCAGGGCTTTGACCTTCTCGGTCTGCTGCTCCTGAGCACGGCGCAGCAGCTCATTCTTCTTGGTCAGGGCTTCCATCGTGTTCGCCTGGCCCTTGAATTCTGCGTCGGCAAGGCTCATCTCGCTGCGCAGCGTCTTGAGCTCGCTGTTTGCACTCGACATGGAGCGTTTGAATTCGGTCTCGCCCTCGATCGCCAGCCGCGTTGTGATCGTCCTCGTCGCCATTTACGCCTCATCCTCCTCTCTGCGCAGCCCGCGCCGCCTGGTCTCAAGCTCCTGCAAGTCGAGCACCTGCCCAACCGTCAGCAGCATCCCCTCGCGGACGCTCAGCCGGAGAAATTGCGTCGTCAGATCCAGCCACCACGCGCGCGTCACGTTATTTCTTTCGTTTTTTTTTGAAGCTCTTCGAGGAAGAGGTCGCGCTCTCGCTTTTCTTCTTCCTCGCGGGCAAATCCAAGCGCAATAGCCTCGCGGATTGCTTTTTTTGCGTCCGAGACCTCCAGCGGCTTGAGATTTACGCGGAAATACTGCTCCGGCGCGATCGGCCCGCGGTCGAGCCCCTGCCACCGCCGCACCAGCTCTCCCTGCTCGGCAAGCTTTGCAAGCAGCCAGCACGTATTTTCAAAGCTCTGCTTGTCTTTCCCCTCGATGTGCTTCGTGAGAAAGCCCTCGTAGCCGAATTTATCGTAGGCGTCAAAGAGCGCCTGCCCGTTCAGGCACAGATAAAACGTGTGCCCATTCAATTCATAGGGGATCGTCTTCATATTTTCCCTCCAAACACAAAAGAGACGCAGCGGGTGCCGCGTCTCTTCGCTTCTCAGCCGCCCGCTGCGGCCTTGATTTTTTCATTGACCCACGCCGCGGCCTTGGCCTCGGCGTCGAACTCCTCGCTCTTGTGCTTATACTTGCCGTAGAGCGGCTCGAAAATGGTAAATGTGAGCTTGGCATTGCTCAGCGCGATGCTGTCTCCTTTGGTCTCGTACTCCTCGCCCTCCATGTTGGCCTTGACCTTCGGGTAGAAAATGCCCTGATAGTATTTCGTCCCGTCGTCTCTCATGTGGTTGGTGTAAAAGGCAAGGCTGCCATAGGGCGCGGTGTCGTTGCTGCCGAACTTGAGGTCTTTGTCCCCGTCCGTCGTGCCCAGCTCTGCGCCGGTCACCGCCGCTGCGTTTGCGTTCGAGAGATACAGCGTCTCCACAGCCAGCGAGCCGTCCTTGAATTCCACGATCTCAACCTTCTTCACGTTGTCGCCGAAGGCGCTCGTGCGATTGAAATTGATCGTCTCCGTCACCTTGTTTAGCGCGCCGAGGTTTGCCGGCGTGCCGAGCTTCGGGGGCGCGCTTGCCGTCTCGGGATTTGTCGCGGCAAACGGTGCCCACTGGATCATCTTTGCTCCGTACTGCATGGTAATCCTTTCTACAGCCCTTTTTCTTTGAGGTATTGGCTGTACACCTCAAACTCCGCCGCCGTCGCGGCGTCCGCGCTTTGTTCGTTCGCTTTCCGCAAAAAATGTCGCGCTTGGATCGTCTTCGTGCCGAACTCGTTCAGAAAGGCGATCTCCGCGTTGCGTGTCACGGTCTTGCCGCGCTTTCTGCTGCCGACCGGCGTAATGTACAGCACTCGCTGCCCGTCTTTGACCTTGACCTTGCCCTTCCGGATTGAGTTTGCCGTCATGCCCGTGGCGTAATTTTTCTTCTGGCCCTTGTTGCGGTACTCCGTGCCGAGCTTACGCGCCTCGGCGCGCTGTGCTTTAACGACCACATCGGCGCGGGCGTTGAGCATCGCGTCGATCACCTCGTCCGGCAGCTCGGAAAGCTCCGTCAGCGATGTCACGACCTCGTCAATGCCCTTAAACTCGACCTTGGCCATCGTCTTCCGCCTCCCAGCGTCCCACGGCGTCAAATTCCAGCACATAGTGCTGTCCTGTCTCGTCCGTGGCGTTCTCAATGCTCGGCAGGGTAAAATCATCCACCGCCGCGATCGCGTCGCGCAGCGCGTGCCGCGTTTTGATCGTTGACTCCCTGAGCGGCGCGAAGTAGTGCACCTGCACAAGCGCCCGCGTCAGATGCGCAGCGTTGTCCCCGATCCCCTCCGGCATCTCCGAGTAGTTAAACGTGCAGTAGCGCTCCGGCGGTGTCTCGCCCGCCTCCGTGACCAGCAGATCCGGCACGCATACCGGCACGATCGGCGTCACGACTTCGATGATTCGCTCATTCAGCGTCATACCTTGCCCTCCTGCGTGTGCCGCTCGCACCAGTACTCCGTGTAAGTCTTTTCGTCGCCGTAGGCGTTGAGATACAGGATGTCATAGTCGCGTCCGTCGTAGTGGATCGTAAGCCGCCGGTCCCGGATGTCGGCGTAATAGCGCGTTAAAAATCGCACCTTCGCCTCGCCGAACTCCGCGCCCGCGCGCACCAGCTCCGTGCCGCTTGTCTGGCTGTACTGCGCCCAGGTCTCGCGCACGAGCTCCGGCTCGCCGGGTACGTCGTAGCCGTCGGCGTCCTTTGCCGTCGTTTTCCGCAAAAACTGGATGCGCTTCGAGAGCTTTCCTGCGTCGACGTGCATCACGTGCCTCCCTCCGCTCCCTCGCCTGTGCCCGAATCGGGCACAGGCTCGGTGAGCTTGAGCTGGTTAAACATCCGCCGAAAGGCGGGATTGTCGCCGAGCGTCCCATCGACCGCTGTGTCGCGTCGGTCGTAGAGGTCGAGCGCGAGGTACTTGACGCATTGCAGATACTGCGCATAGCGCGGCGAGCCGTCCTGCGGCTCGCGCACGCCTGCGCCGGCGAGGTAGGCCGCTGCCGCGTCCACAAAGCCGGGGAGCTCGGCGTCGTCCGCCTCCACGCGGCAATAAGCGGCGATCTCGCTCAGCCTCTCGCGCAACATCGCTTAGCCCCCGCTCTTGGGCAGATTCGCGATAACGAAGCCCTTGTCCACGATCAGGTTGCCGCCCACCATAGCGTCGCCCAGGATGGTGACCATGCGCTCCACAGCCTTCACGCTGTCATCCACCCGCACGGTGTAGTCGCCGAACAGACCCAGCTCGTAGTTGGCGGGATCGCCGTACAGCATGGTCTGGATGGCAGCGCTGCCAGCGGTGGAGGCAGACAGGGCGGTCAGATTGCTGACAATGGTGTAGGGCACGATGTTGCCGCCGTCCTCGATGGTACCGATGTTGGGATTGCCCGTGGCGGGGTTGATCTTAAATACCCGCTGCTTGTCGCTGTTGCGCAGCTTGCCGATGGCCTTCAGGTCCGTCTTGTTCAGCAGCAATCGGGCGTTCTGGCCGATGGCCTCGTCGCTGCCGTAGGAGAAGAACAGGTTATCCAGCAGGTTCTCGTCGATGCTGGACACGTCCACGCTGGCCGCGATCCCGGCGCCCGCCACATTCTTGGCGTTCTTGATGCCGAACATATCGGGAGAAGCCTGGCCGTCACCGTTGACGATCAAAGCCGCCAGCTTGCGCCGCATGGCACGCATGGCCATGTTGTAGATCTTGGCGTAGTAGTCGGCAGGACTCAGGCGGGAGATATTGCGGTCAACGAACTGGGTCACGTTCAGCTCGTAGGGGCTGATCTTGGCCACGCCGAAGGTGGGGTCGGCGCTGGTGGTGCGGGCCTTGCCGGCGTTGGTGGTAACCTTGCCGCCCTTGGCGTCGATCTCGGAAATCACATAGGGCTCCAGGAAGCTGCCCATGCCGGTCAGGTTCTGCACATAGACCTGATCCACGATGGAGGAGACCACGTTGCCCAGGGGGTCGCGGATGTTGCTACCGGCGCCGGTTGGCTCCACCAAAGTGCCGGTGGCCAGAGTGATGGAGTTCATCACGGCTCGGCGGGTCTCGTCGGCGGTGAAGGTCACAGCCTTGCCGGTCATGAGGGCATGGCCGCGCTCCTCGGCCATGTCGCGGGCCTCTGCGCCGGTGGGAGCGGGAGCGGCCATGATCTGGCGGTCCTGCTCGGTGATGAGATCCTGGATGTTCTGGATGCGGCCGTTGAAATCACGGACATCCGCCATGGCGGAATCGTAGTCCGCCTGGTTGCCCGCATCCAGAGCCGCCTGCGCGGCTTCCAGACGGGCGGTGCGCTGGGTGGTCAGATCCACCAAATCGCGTCTGAGATTGCTCATGTTGTGTTACCTCCGTTTAAAATCTGATTTTTTCCAGATCCAGGCGGGCCTGCGCCTGCCAGTCTCCGGTATTTGCATCGGGCTCACCGCCCGTTGATGCTGTGGGTGCCGGATCTTTTTCCGGCGCGGGGTGCTGCTCCGCCATGTATCTGGCCCGCAGCTCCGTGATGTCCGGCATCCCGGCGCATCCCAGTGCCCGGATGCCGCTGCCGATGGCATTCATCACGTTCTGCGGAGCAATACTGGCCGTTTCGCCGATGATGCCGTCCGCCAGACCGCAGTCCACGGCCTCCTGAGCCGTCAGCCACGTCTCGGCGTTCATCATCCGCCGGAATTCCGCCCGGTCGGCCTTGCCGCCGGCCTTGAGCTCGTAGGCGTTGAGGATGGCCTCCCGAGTGCTGTCCAGCATCTGCACGCTCCGCAGATGATCTCCACGGTCTCCGCTGGTGCGGGTAGACGGCAGATGGATCATCATCTGCGCCACCGGGGATATCTGCACCTCGTCACAGGCAAGGCACATGTAGCTGGCCGCGCTGGCAGCGAGGCTCTGGACCTCTGCCACCGTGTGGATGCCGGAAGATTTCAAAACGCTGTAGATTTCAGATCCGGCGAATACGCTGCCGCCGCCGCTGTTGATCTCCAGCACCAGATCCTCACCCTCCGGGGTGGACGCTACCGCGTCCCGCACCGCCTTCGGCGAAAAGGCTGCAAAGCCGAACCACTGGTAGATCTCCACATCGTCATCGGCTGCGACGATGCCGTTAAGTGTTACCCGCATTTGCGTTCCCTCCGTTTCTCTGTTCGCTGAGCCGTGTCCAGTCCTTCAGGGGGACATAGTTCAGGCTCTCACGGCGCTCATCGCCGCCTTCCACATCCGGCAGGTCCTCCAGTGCCCGGATGTCATTGACCGAAAACACGCCGTTGTTCCTCTGGTTAGTGTACCAGGCGCCACGGCTGGCCGTGTCGCCCTTGAGCTCTGCCATCATGTTAATGCGGATCTCCAAGCCCTGCCGCAGCTCCGTGTTCGTCAGCAGCTTCCATGTCTGCTCCTCCGCGTACTGGTTGACAATGGGATGGAGGGTGCTCACCACGTACTCAATGGCGTTCTGCTCGTTGCTGCCGTAGGCCTGCTTGCCCTCTTGCAGCTTGTAAAGAGGCACGCCGAAGTATCTGGCGATATCCCGGATGGTAACCTCTTTGTTTTCCACAAACTGGGCGTCCTTGTTGGTGGCGGCAATGGGGGTGTATTTCAGTCCCAGATCCAGGATGGCCACCCGATGGCTGTTATTGGGTCCGGCGTGGACCTTCTCCCACTCGTGCCGCAGCTGATCCTTCCGGGACTGATAGCTGCCGTCCGCGTTCTGGATGTGCTTGCCGTTGACGTCCTCCGCCCAGCCGCCCAGATCGCTGTCGGTCTCCAGCACGCCGCTGGGCTGGCCGCCATTGGCGTAAAACGCCAGATCATACGCCTGCGCCGCCTGTGCCGCTGCCAGCACTTCGCTGGCCCGTCGCAAAGGTGAGATGCCCGTTAGGCCGTCCCGTGTGGTGGCTTTGTAGTGACAGATGTCCTCGTTGGGCAGCACCATAGGCGTGCCGGTCACCGGATGGGTTACGGTGTACCACACTCGCCCGGCCTCATCCCGCCATGGCTGCACCAGCCACCAGGGCACCGGGATCAGCTCCCGAATGATCCCCGTCCGGGGGTCCCGGATGATCCAGTCATAGCCGTTACCGCCCTCGTTCCGGCTGTTCTCCAGCACTTTCCGCCGGATGCTTGGCGTCATAGCCTCATTGGGCCGGACGTTCAGTAACCGCAAGAGGTAGTGGTCCACGTGCTCCCGGGTCCTACCGTCCATCACGAAGTTCGGCAGCTTACTGATGGAGTTGCTCAGGATCTCCATGCACCCGTCCACCGCACTCAGTTTCCGGGCGGTGGTCTCGGTCAACTCACCCACGGCCAGCCCGCCAGAGGACATCAGCCCCGTCACCGTCACCGCATTGCTCACGGTGGGCGAGCGTGCGGCCGCCGCGCGCAGGCCCTTGATGATGCTCATGCTTGACCATCACTCCCTTCGTCGTTTGCACTATCGTCAAAGCTGTCAATGACAGCCATTGCGATCAAAAGAATGCCGCCCACGATAAAGCCGGCCGGGATATAGATCATCCCCGCGCCTGCCGTAATGAGCAGCACGCCGAGCAGCAGCGCGGCGTCTCGCAGCTTTTCCACAGCTTTCCCTCCTCACAGCGTGAAGCCCGGACGCGCCATCGCCGCGGCAAGATCGGGCTTCTGATTCCTGGCAACCATCCACACGGCCATCACGATAATGCTCGCGACCACCGGGTCGATGCGCCCCGTTGATTTGTTCTTGAGCGGCTTGATGTTGCCGTTGCCGTCCGCATGGCAGCGGACGTTGCCGAAGGTCCAGCGGAAGCAGGTGTTGTGCACGTGCAGCAGCGTGTGGCGCTGCATCATGTCGTCCGTCTCCTTCATCGCCGGACTCATGTTCTTGAGGTCCTGCGGGATCTCGATGATCGGCACGATCGGCGCGAGCCGCTGCGTGATGGTCCGGCTCAGATACGGGTCAAAGCCCACCATCTTTAGGTCGTAGCGCTCCCGCGCCTCGCGGATGCGCTCCTCCACCGCGTTGTAGTCGATGACCTCGCCGGGGCAGAGGTCGAGGAAGCCTGCACGCGCCCAGTCCCTGTAGGGGACGTGGTCGCGTTTTTCCGCCTCGTCCACCGTCGCCTCGGGCCTCCAGATGCCATAGGGCAGCAGCACCGCCGCGTCCAGCCCCGGCTGGGGCGGGAAGAGCAGAACAAAGGCCGTCAGGTCGCGGCTCGTGGAAAGGTCCACGCCGCCGTAGCAGAGCTTCCCGTCTAACTGCCGTAGCCATTCCTCGCGCTCGCGCTTTTTGCTCGGCCCCCATTGCGTCTTGTCATAGAGGTTGAGCGAGATCCAGCCGACCGACTTCGTCGTGATCCATTGGTTGAGCCGCAGCCATCGGAATACGCGCTCCTCGGCTTCGCTGCGCTTTGCGCTCGCCGCCTCCATGCGGATGTTGCGCAGGCTCAGATGCTTGCCGAGCGAGGGGTTGCAGAGATACCACAGGCTCTCGTCCCAGATGTCGAGCTTTTCCAGGTCGTCCGGATCGTCGCCAAACAGCGCTGTCAGGCCGTAGAGAATCGGCAGCCAGTTTTCCTCGTCACGGCCGAGCAGCTCGGCCTCCGCGTCCGCAAGGTCCTCGTCCCCGACATGCCGGAGGGAGAGGACCTTGCGAACGTCGCCGCCATCGCTCCGGATGCGCCGCAGCTGCCGCGCGTCGCGGATGCCAACTGCTTTCTCGTGGATCTCCCAGCCGATGGAGCTGCGGTCGGGGTCGTCGCCCGCGGTCGTCAGCACGATCCATGCCGGCTGCCGCCTGGACGCGCCCGCCGCGCCGGTCATGACGTCCCACAGCTCACGGTTGGGCTGCGCGTGCAGCTCGTCAAAGATGACGCAGCTCGGCTTGTAGCCGTGCTTGCTGTACGCCTCGGCGGAGAGGACCTGCAGAATGCCGACCGTGATCCACTTGTACCCGCCGTTGCCGGTCTTCACGCGCTTGCGGTACTCGATGCGCTTGCGGCTTTCGATGGGCCGCAGCTCGCCCTGGGCGATCATCTTCGCCGTCCACGGCGCGCTCGTCGCCATAAAGATCGCCGCGTTGTAGACGATCGAGGCATTATCCTTGTCCGCCGCGCAGACGTAGACCTCCGCGTTCAGCTCGCCGTCCGCAAAGAGGTGATAGAGGGCCAGCGCCGCAGCCAGCTCGCTCTTGCCGTTCTTTTTCGGGATCTCGAGGTAGAGGTACCAGTACCGGCGCAGCCGCTCTGTGCCCTCATCCGTGCCCGATTCGGGCACGTCCATCGTGCCGTAAAACTCCATCAGCGCCTCGCGCTGCCAGTCGTAGAGCGAGAAGAGTTTGCCCGTGTCGGTCGTCGGCAGGTGCTCGACGAAGTCGCACACAAACTGCCCCGCCTCGCGGTCGAAAACGTATGCCATGCTACAGGCTCCGCGCCAGCGCGTCCGCCTGCCGCTGCCGCAGGCGGATGGTAAACTCGTCCGCGCCGCTCTCCGGCGTGAACGCCGCCGCGGGCAAATTGCTCGGCAGCACCAGCCGGCAGCGGCTCGATACCGTTAGGCCCATGTCGTTCGCGCAGTTGCGCGCCTGCTTGAAGTAGCGCTCCTGCACGCGGCCCCAGCCGTCCGCCGCCTCTAAGTCGCGCGCGTGACCCGGCGTCTGAGTCAAGGCCCGCTGCACCTCCGCCGTCGCGCTGATATACTCGTGGTGGGCGACCAGATAGCGCCCGAGGTTGTCCGCGTCGAGGTCGGTGTAGAGCCCCACGTCGATAAGCTGCTTACCGATCGCGCGAAACTCGCGATGCAGCTCCTTGGGCAGCCACTTGGGCGGCTTCGCCCGCTGCGGCGCAGGCACCACCACCTCACGGTCGCGCCGCGCGTCCTCCTCGGCGCGCGTCATGTGCTTGCGCCCGTTCCTCACGACCAGATCGGTCGGTTGTCTTGCTCCTGCCATCTCCGCGCTCCTTTCTGCGCTGCCGACGGATAAATTTCTCCATATCTCGTTTGAGATGTGGGCTGCTCGTCTTTGCAATAATTGCTTCAGCTTCAGCGATCGTCATCGATCAGCTCCGCTTTCTCGCCGGTAAGCTTCTCCCAGCGGTCGATAATGACCTGCGCATAATGCGGGTCGATTTCCATCATGTAGCACGTCCGCCCCAGCTGCTCACAGGCGATCAACGTTGTCCCGCTGCCGCCGAAGCCATCAAGCACGACATCGCCAGCCGCCGAAGAATTTAACAGCGCGTTTTCCACAAGTGCGACTGGCTTCATTGTCGGGTGCAGATCGCACTTCCGCGGTTTCTCCACGTCCCATACCGAGGTATGGAATTTGCCTTTGCCGTACCAATTGTGCCGCTTTGTCCAGGTGTAGAAGATCGGCTCGTGCTGATAGTCATAGTTGAGCCGCCCCATCGAAAACGTCGGGGATGACTTGCGCCAGATCAGCATGTGACGGACCTGAAGCCCTGCCTCCATCATCATCATCATCATCAGGCCAAGGCTTCCGCCCTGCGGGCTGGTGACGTAATAACTTGCATCTTCGGCGCAGGCTTCCCGGATATTCCGCATTGCCGCAAGCAGCATGTCATGCAGCTCGCTCTCGCTCATCGTATCGCCGTAAATATTCTCCGTGCACCGGCCGCTTTTCCCGCCGGCCACATCATCGAGCATTTTATTTTTCAATCCGACCGCAACTCCATAAGGCGGGTCCGTAAAGACCATGTCGGCTTTTACGCCATTCATGAGCCGCTCAACGCTCTTCTTGCTGGACGTGCTTCCGACCATCAGCCGATGTCCTCCGAGCTTCCAGAGGTCTCCGTCGCGCACTGCGGTTTCCTCCGGCACGCTGCCGTCATAGTCATCCTCTTGCGCCTCCGGCCCGCCCGCCGGTTCATCGCCGGAGAGAAGTGGGATATTGTCCATCGTAAAGCCGGTCAACGCGGTGTCGAAAGAAAGGCTGTTTAGCTCTTCCATCTCAAACTTAAGCCGCGCCGCGTCCCACTCGCCCGTCTCGGCAAGTCGGTTGTCGGCGATGATGTAGGCGCGCCGCTGCGCCTCGGTCAGGTCGCTCACCGTCACATACGGGACCTCGATCATGCCTTCGGCCCGCGCCGCCTCGACGCGCCCATGTCCGGCGATCAGGTTCTTGTCCTCGTCGATCAGCACCGGCGAGACAAAGCCAAACTCGCGCAGGCTGCGCCGCAGCTGCTCGATCTGCTCCGGCCCGTGGATCTTCGCGTTATTCTCATACGGCTTGAGCTCGTCAATGTGAACCATCGGCAGCCCTTTCGCTGCCACGCGCACCGGCGTCTGCCCTGCTGTCTGCTTCTTTCCCATGCCTTGCCTCCTGTCGGTATCTCCGATGCAGTCCCCGGCTCTCGACGAGCGAGAGCGCGGGGGACAGAACCGTGAAGGCCATGGCCGGCTTCAAGAGCCGGGGACCACACCGGACGTTGTTTTGTTGATTCTGCGCATCTGGCCCACCGTCCAGAGTTTTCCGTGGGGAAAAATTCTCTCGCGAGGGAGGGCCAGCGGTTTTCAAGGGCAGCGCCCAAACTTTCTGACCCCGGGGAGGGGTCTGCAAGGAAGCCCCGCGCGACGCTCTCGCGACGCGCCCGAGCGCCCAAGCCTACTGCCGCGCCGCAGCACCGCGGCGTTTTGATTTGCTGCGATTTTCGTGCATTTCTCGCGCCGTCTTGCGGCTATGGCAGCTGTGGCAGAGGCTCTCGAGATTGTTTCGGTCGCAAAAGGTCTGCCAGTCTCCCTTGTGGTCGACGATGTGGTCCACGTCCGTCGCACGGACCCGCAGCCCGTGCCGGGCGCACTCGCGGCAGAACGGCTCGCGCAGGAGCTGCGCTGGCCGCAGGTCGAGCTTCCACTCGTCGGTCTGGTACATCCAGCGCCAGGACTGCGCTTCTTCACTGCGCCGGTCGCCGCGCGGCCGGTGGGCGTCGCAGTATCCATCGCTCACCAGCACGCAGCAGCCGGGATGCCGGCAGGGTCGGAGCGGCTTTAAGGCCATCGGGCTATCACCTCCGGGCAAAAACAAAAGCCACCGCCGACACTCCCCGAGATCCGGGTTTGTCAGCAGTGGCTACTAAGCGAGCACGCGCCATGATCAATATCCACGATGTTCGATGCTTTGCATCTCCGGCACCAGAGCACGAGGTTTCGCGCCTCCGTGTCTGGCCGAACGGCCTGCGATGTGAGCCGCCCGCAGTTCGGGCAAACAATCAATCCGTTCTTTGTGTCCAGTTTATCAGTCTTTGCACTGTTTTGCAATACTTTTCCCCCTCTTTTCTGCGTTTGTCACTAAAAAGCCAATAGGTTACAAGTAATGTCGCGCGCACGCGCGCACGCGATTCCTTATGCCTCGATCCAGCTTGCCACCCGGTAGCTACCAAATTGACTTCCGCCGGTCCGCACTTGTGGGAGCATCGCGTCTAACGGTATCGTAATCGCATCGCTCTCGTCGAGCCACACCTCCGGCGGCGGCAGCTTCGCGCGCAGACTTCGCGAGCAGCTCCAAGGATGCCGCCCCACCGGAATGATGATCCCGTCGCTGCGCTCCTTGGTGAGATAGCGCGCGAGATAACGGTAGCCGAGCGCCTTGCCGTGCCGCTTAAATACTGGCCAGTCCGTTACCTCGCCGCACTGCCACAGGACCCGCACCTCCGCCGGCGAGAGCTGCCGGTAGTCCGCGACAAGGTGGATGTGATACCTGTGCGCCCCGTGCAGACCCTCAATGGCCGGGATGTAGTCAAGCCCGCCCTTGCCTCGATAGCGCTCCACGCGCCGCAGGAAGGCTCGCAGCGCCTTGCGCACGTCGGCAAAGCGCTCCGGCAGATGCTCGTCGTCGAACTCCAGAATGTAGTGCGTGGCGTACTTGCCCATGAGCGCGATCATCAGCTCGAGCCGGTCGGTGGAGTCGCGGTTGAGCACCGTGCGCCGCTGCGCCTTGAGGTCGGCCTTGGCGCGCCCGTCCTCGTCGGTGTCGGAGGGCGCATAGCGCGGCGGCATCGTCCCGCGGTACTCCTTGACCAGATTCCCCGCGCGCTGGCGCACGCAGTAGAACAGCTCAGCCATACACGCTCCCGACCATCCCGGCGACCTCACCGGTAAGGTCGTCATGGAGAATCCCCCAAACTTTGGCAAATGCCACACATAGCTCGTGATATATCTCCGCGTGCGAGGTGCTGCCATCGCACAAGTTCGCGGCCTTGACCGCATCATTTCGGTCGCAGCCGACGCTCATCAGTAGCTTGATCATACGTTTTCTTTTCATTTGGCCCACCCCAGCTTTCTTTTTGCCCACGCCCGCAGACTCTGCCACGGGTGGGTTTCTGCGTAATCGGCGCGCTGCGTTGCATTGTAACAGATCTCCGATGTGAGTGTAAGATTCGATTGCAACTGCTCACAAAGTGCATTTGCCCTTCCCAGCGCCGCCTCAGTATCGGCGAGCTTTGTGCGCAGGTCCTTGCTTTCCGCAATCGCCGCATTTCTTTGTTTGGTCATCGTCTCAACATTTACGCGCTCACGGCGCAGCTCATCAGCGTCTTCTTTTATCCTTTGGCGCTGTACCTCTGTAACGTTGTAGGCGTTGTTAAACCGCCCATGCCAGTATTCTGCATTACCCGTTGCGTCTCGCGCTTGATCGCGCAACTCGTTTTTCTCGGCAACACACTTGGCAAGCGCGTCGTTCTGTTCTTCAATTCGTTTAGTTAGCGCGGCGATCTCCTCGTTGGCCCCTGCATTGGCCTGCCACGCCGTTTCCAACATCTTGAGCATTTGTTCCTTCGTGGTCTTCTTCAGGTTGATTTTTTGCATGTCAATCTCCTTCCATCGTCATTTGTTGATACTCTTCCACGCGCTCGACCTTGACCACGCGCACGCCGCCATACTTTTCAAAGTCCATCGCCACTTTTTCCTTGATTCCCTGCGGATCCGCGTCGTCCGGCGCATCCAGCGCCAGCGTCACCAGGAATCTCATTCTGCGCCCTCCTTCGGTTGCCCATAGCTACAAAAATCGTCCTCGCCAACATTGCGCCTGTTGCATGGCGAATATTTGTTGTGACACGTCAGCGTCCCCGGTTTCCCATACCGTCGGGTGAGTTCGGACGGCAGTGTGCTGTGCGCGCAGTCCTTGCACCGCGTAACGACCACAGCATCAACGGTGAGAGCGTCACTTACTTCCCGCAACACTTTGGCGGCCAGCAAGTACGGGATTTTCTGTGAGTTATCTGCAAACAAATCTTTGGTGTAAACAGCACCGTGATAACGCTTCGTGTTTTCAATTGCCCTCGCACCGGCGTTCATGGCAAGCATGAGTTCTTCCGTGCGCTCGATGTATTCAGGCATTGTCAGCCCTCCTGTTCCACGCATTCAAGCCGGCTCCGCAGCCGCCGGACCTTGTACGCCCGCTGCTCCGCCACCGCGTCCTCGACCTCAAACTCGATCGCCATCTGGTCAAGCATGATCCCGACGTCGGCGATCTCCTCGGCGATGTTGGCGAGCGTGTCGCCGTCCACGCGCCCGCGCAGGAACTTGCACATCACATCCTGCAGCTCGGCCATCTCCTCAAAGGCCATCGTGATCTGCGCCTGCGCGCCGTATCGGCTGAGCGCCGCGCAGAATGTTTTGCGTTCCATGTCAGTCATCCTTCATCGCCTCCAATGCCGCTTTGGCTTCCTCGCGGGTTAAGAAAATCGTTTTTCCTATGGAACTTTCCACGTATGGGCAGAACGGGTACGTTTCAATGTCCCACTGCCCCTGTATTGCGAAGTATTTCATGCTCCCAACTCGGTGCTCGAAGATTTCTCCGGCAAACACTCTGTATAATTTATCGCCCACCTTGCACGGCAGCACCACCAGCCGCCCGTCCTTGTCGGCCTCGGACAGCTCGCGCAAGCGGGTATAGCTGCAAAGGCTTTCCAAATCAGCAAGACGCATGAGCTTCAGCGCAATCTCGTCCGCCTTATCTTTCGGTAGAACTTCTTCCGGTTCACACGCGCTGTCCTCGTAATCGGCCAACCGTTCAACACATCTTTGTCTAAAAGCACTTTGCGCTATTTTGTCTGGGCCAGAATCATCATCAAAGTAACAACTTGCAGGATAATTATAAGTAGGAGCCCCACTGGATAAACGCTTAGTCAGTCGTTCCATCACTCCACCTCCCTAAAACTTAAAGCTCTCTCTGAGCCTTTTCCCGTTGATATCCGCCTCCGCCGTAAAGTAGCGGTGCGCCTCGTTGATGTAGACGACGCGCCCGTGCGCAGTCGTCTCTTTCGTGGTCACGCTCAGAATGCCGTTGCAACCTTCAAATGCGGCAGGATTCCTGCTAAATGGTTCTCCAATGTACATAGTCAGGACTCCTCGCAAATATCCACGATGTGTTCACACAGGGCTGCCGGGATGATTGCTTTCTCTCTGCTGTTTTTCAGCCCCTGCGTCCCTGTCCTCGCCCCTCGCGGCGCGGACACATGGCACGGGTCTCCCTTGTGGCACATTGGTTTGAATTTTGGGTCCGGGTGATTGGTCCAAATATCGGTAGGCTTCTGCCGCATATCGCCATACTGGCAATATGTCACCGTGTATCGCGGCAGCCCCTCCATCCACGTCATTTTGCGCAGCCCGCCGCGCGGATTCTCGATGAACCAATATTTGGGGCTAAGTGCCATGATGAGCCGCAGCACGTGTTGATCGACCGCATCGCAGAACTTTGCATACTCGCTGATTGGATCCAAATTCCCTGTCACGGGGTCTTTGCGGCGATGATGTGATATCGCCGCAATGGAAAACGTCGCGCAGTCCGGGCTCGCCCAGATAACGTCCGGCCGCCCAAAGCGGGCCAAGATATCCTGCGCTGTGACGGTCATGACATCTGCGTACCAATCGATATGGTCAAAGTCCTTGTCCCACTCGATAGAATACACTTCATGCCCGCGCCGCTCGAACGCCTTGCCCACGCTCCGTGTCCCGGCAAATAGTTCCAGTACCTTCATGCGTCCGCCTCCTTTTTCCGTTTCTTCCAGCCGTCACATGGCACGTCGGCTTCAGACGGAATGAATACCGGGTATCCTTTGCCCATGCCCCAGTTGTAGTCTTTGTCTCCATAGCGAAAGCAATATCCATAGATGACGGCCTCGTCGCTGCGAACGAACGGCTCTCTCAGCGCCGCGTAGCTCCGACACGTCTCGCAGCTATGGACTGCTCCCTCATGAGCCTCTGCCCAAAGCTTCGTCTGCTCTTCCGTGGTCACGTCAAGAATTTTCTTGCTCATTCCGTTGTTCATCTCAATACCTCACTCCGATGTAATCCAGCACTCGACCATAGCCGAGCCCCTTTTTGTTGGGTTTCCATAGCCCATCTGCGGGGTCAAACTCCCCGCCGCCGATGCAAAAGTCGTAGTGCTTCGGATGCGTATGTTTCATCCTCTCAAAACGATTCTCGCCTTTTTCCAGGTGTGCTCCAAATGCGCAGAACATACAGCCCGTTCGCTGACATCCCGTACAGTGCAGCGGGCATTCCGTCAGCGTCGCATCGTAGTCGTTCTCGCCGTCGCTGGCTACAATGTCCCCGTATACTCTTGCGATAGGGATATGCCGGTCTACAATGAATCGAAGCACGTCTTGCTCCGTCCAGAAACTCATAGGCTTTCCCATCGGGCGCTTGCCCTCAAAGGCGTTGCAACCTGTGCGTTGCCATTTCAGCATGCGCAGCCGACTTTCTTCCGCCATCAACGCTGTCATGGGGTGGTGCCCTGTTTTTCCCTCGAACTTGTGCATGGGCCCCTTTTTCATCACCTTGCAGCATGAATCTGACACGAGAAACGGCGCATGAACTAAATCCGCCCACTTTTCGCAGTTGTACGGGGATTTTTCTCCATTTTTATCGAGGTATTCCCCGCGTAAACGCTGTGCCGATTTCCCATCTGGATTGATTCGAGCATTTCCTACATATGCGGACACCTCTTTGCTCACGACGCTATACCCATATTTTCGCACGACTTGCCGAATGTTCATCTTCGGATGTAGTCGGTGTAGGTTGACGGCCACGCGGGGAAACTCCCGCCGCAGCCAATCCGCGTACTCATTCACGAACTTCTGTATCTCTGGGTATTCCAGCCCCGTGTTGACGAATACCAGCGTCAGCGCCCACGGCGGCGTGCGGAAACTCGACAGGTAACGTGCAACCAGATATGCAAGCACGGTGGAATCCTTGCCGCCGGAGAACGACACATAGCACTTGCCGTCCCATGCGGTATACCATTGGTCGATCTTCTCGTAGCTCAAGATTTCCTTGTCCTGCAAGTCAAGGGCTAAAAGCTGTTTCGCCGCTTCTTTTGGAATCGGCTGATTGCTATACCCGGTCATACCTCCGGCCCATCCGGCAGCGGCACCCACTTCTCCCGCTCCTGCGCCACCGCGATCTCCTCGGCATAGCGCGCGCAGCGGTCAGTCAGCTTCTCAATCAGCTCCGCGGCTTCCCGCACGATTCGGCAGCCGTGGATGCCGCAGATGTGCTCGCGCCCGCAGCCCATGCAGACCAGCGAGCCCGTTTCCACTTTTAAGCGCCGCAGCGCGGTCAAAATCCCTTCCGTTTTCATTTCGTCCTCCTCGGCCCATAGCCTAACTGTTTGATCTCTGGATAGCGCTCTGCAAACGGGTAAAACTGGTTATTCCCGATATAGCTGCGCGTTGCCCTGTCAAGTCTCTCCTGATAGACATCTGATTCCTCAGTGCTCTGCATCGCCGGAAAATAGACGTCATACGTCTCGCCCCACTTTTCCGCGAGGCGGCTGAGGCGGTCATAGCCCCAGCCAAAGTCCTCGTGCATCGTGATCAGCAGCGTGTCCAGCATGTACTGCTTCATTGTCCGCTGCATCACGTCCAGCAACACTTGCGTTCTCGCGTCGCGCTTTTGCAGCAATCCTGACCTCTTCATGTGCCCTCCTTTGCCGACATACTCGCGGGCAGCGGCCACCAGCCAAGGCATGGGGCCTCGATCGTAGCTCCGCCGACAAAGCGCCAGTCCCAGCCGCTCCATGTCGCAAGGCGGCAGGCATTCTTGCCGATGTCAAAGCAGGCATAATATTCGCCCTCCTTCGGTGGCTTTCCGGTCTGCCATTCCGGCGCGGCGAGATTCACGCCGGCCCTCCGCTCGTCTCGCGGCGGTAAAGGCTCGTCCGTCAGACCGCAAAGGTAGTCCAGCGACACGCCCAGCAGGTCTGCGACGCGCGTAAAGCTGTGGATGTCGTCGAGGTAGCAGCTGTAACCATAGGGCAGCTTTGTGTTGACTGCGTATTTCGCCTCGCCGTTTTCAAGCCGCGTGACCTCGTCCGTGTCGGGGACGCCATACACAACGCCCGCGGCGTTGTAGCACTCCGCCACGCTTTTCCCGGCTGCGGCGCGAGCGGCACCAAAGCGGCGCCACAGATCCGTGATCTCGCCGATGACCGGACAATCGGCCTCCGCCTGCCGCTCCCGCTCGGCCTTCTGCGCGGCGCGCTTGTCGGTCTTGAGTTGGTCCTGCGTGGAGAGGAGGTGCGGACACACCTGTTTGCAGGTGGCCAGCTCCGAGCACTTCTTGCAGCAGGTCGCGCCGCAGGGCGCGTAAGAATAGCAACTCTCGATCAGCGTGGAGATGATGTGCTCCCGCTTGCCCTGCGCGCAGTCCGAGCAATTGCCGCCGAATTTCTTGCACGGCAGCGCGTCGAGCGCCGCCAGAGCCTCGGCAATCTTCGTCACATTTCGCTCACCCAGATATGTCAGGCCGTGGCCATAGTAGTTCTTTCGGTGCATGTAGACGTGGGCGATCTCATCCTGTAGCTCCGTCGGCATGTGCGAGAGTGCGTAGGCCGTCGCCTCGGGCAGCTCGCCCTTTTTCCACGCCTTTGCGATCTGCTCAGATTTGCTCAGCCCCTCGCGGATCACCTTCAGCCGCGCAAGCTTGGACTTGCTTATCTGGCAGACCTCGGCGACATGGTCGCGCATCCTGCCGGGGAACTCCACGCCCTCCTCCTGCAGCTGGTAGAGAAGCTTCTCCACGCGCTCAGCCTGCGCGCTGAGGTCCGCGTTGCTCATCCGGCGCGTGTCGCTGTTGGCGTAGATCAACCGCAGTTCCCGCATGGACGGCGACAGCTCGCCGCGCTCCACGATGCAGGGCACTGTGCGCCAGCGCTTCGGTTCGTCCGCCTTGCAAATCGTGCGGATCGCGGTCAGGCGCCGGTGACCGCTGACCACGATGTAGCCTCCCTCGTCATTGGGGTCGGGGCGAACACGCAGCGGCTGCTGTAATCCGACCAGCTCGATGTTTTGCGCGAGAGCCTCAATGCCCTCCATGCTATAAAAGTTTTCGCCGTCGCCGCTAAGCTTCGCCTCGTCGATGTATTCGATCTGCTCCTGTGTGCCCGATTCGGGCACGCTCTCAACCGGCGTGAGGAACTCGCTCATGTCAAACTTTCCCTTAGCCATCGACCGCGCCTCCCTTGCTCAGATACTCCCGCGTAAAATCGTGATACGCCTTTGTCGCGGCATCCTTGGGCGCGTATCCTCTCAGCGTCTTGCTCGCGTTGAGGTTGGACATGCTTGCCGGCACGGAAGCCCGCAGCGGGATTGCCGCCTCAAATGCCGGGATGCCGCTCACGCGCAGCGCCTGCTCTGCGGCCTCCTGGATGCGCGTACCGCGCCGCTTGGTAATCAGCGCGCCCGCGATACGCAGCCGCGGGTTGACCGTGCGCATGTTGGCGACCTGACTGCGGATCTCGCCCGCGCCGTGGAGCGAAAAGCCCTCCAGCTCAACGGGAATAATGATCTCATCCGCAGCGCCCAGCGCCGCCACCGTAGCTGCATTGTAAGCGGTCGGGCAGTCGATGAGGATATAGTCCGCGCCCTCATCCTCTGCCACAGCAAGGCAAAAATCACGGATGCCGTTTTTTGCCAGCCGCTCGCCGGTCAGGGCGGCAATGTCAGCCTTCGGCAGCTCCGCGCTGGCCGGAACGATTTTTACGCCCTCGACAGGCGTGTCCTGCACCAGCTCATCCCAGCAGCAGCCGGTCTCGCCGGTCAGCACCTCGTAGGTCGTACCGCCGTGAAGCGTGTCCGCTCGGAAAATATCGCTCAGATTGCACTGGCCGTCCGCATCCATCACAATGACGCGCTTGCCTGCGGCCGCGAGCTCGGCCGCGAAGTTGATCGTCGTGACCGTCTTGCCGACGCCGCCCTTGTAGTTCATAACCGCAATCGTTTTCATTTCGTCCTCCTGTTATTTCGATTTCCGCAGCCGCTTTGCAGTCTCGTACTGGTAGCTGCCCATATCCTCAAATTTCTTTTTCTCGTCCTTGATTTTCGCGTTCGTTGCGTCAAGGTTCGCTTTCCACGCGAGATAATCAGGGCATTTGTCCTGACACGCCGGATGACGGCGCTCGCACATATAGCATTTGCTGTTGACTTTCTTTTTCATGCATCGCCCTCAAAACTTGAAGCACTCGCGCATCGTGTACCCGTAGACCTGCGCCTCCACCAGAAAAAAGTGGTGCAGCTCGTTGATCCACACGATCCTGCCGCGCACCTTCTTCCTCGCTCTCGTGCTCTTGGGGTTCTCCCTGCCGTCCAGATTGCAGTACGCGCAGGGCGTCCAGGCAATCGGCTGTCCAATATACGGCATGATGTCTCTCCTTTCTTTACCGGCGCTTTGCGCCGCTCATGCGCTCATTGCGAGCATTCCGCTCGACGAGTTTCTTGTCTTCCTAGACCTCGCGTGCCGACGTCATCGTCATCGGCGTAAAGGTCTGCTTGTCGCCGTCGAACCACAGCAGCGTCCGCAGCAGCAAGCCCTCTTTGTTCTTAACAATTCGCAGAAATCGGGACGTTGTGGGGTTATAATCCCCGCCCTCGACAGGACGGTAGACCATGAAGATCATATCCGCGTCCTGCTCCAGCTGGCCGGACTCCTTCAGGTCGCTCATGCGCGGCTCGTTTTGCTGCGGCTTGCCTTTTTTGGGTACCGCAACGCGATCTTCGCGCGTCAGCTGCGCCAGCTCGATCACGAGCTTTTTCCGGCTCTGCGCAAAGGCGTGCAGCTCGCGGGAGATCTCCGCCACCTGCTCGCTGCGCATAATGCGCGTCGAGCTTGGACGGATCAGCTGCACGTAGTCGATGACGACCACGTCAAAGTCGTAGGCCTCGGCAGCGCTCGTGATGTCGCTAACGCTCCATCCGGCCGCCTCGATCAGCGTAAACTTGAGCGCGGCAGCCGCGGCGCTCTTGGCCGCGAACCGCTCCCAGTCCTTGTCCGTCAGCTCGCGCCGCTTGATGGCCGTAAAGCTGATATCGTTGAGCGCGGCGACCACACGGTCAGTCACCTTTCGTCGGTCAGTCTCAAGGGAAAAGAATCCCACGCGCCACTCGCGCGCCATCTGCATCGCCATTTGCAGTGCCAGCGCCGTCTTGCCGTCGCTGGGGTACCCGCCGATGATGACCACGTCGCCCGGCTGCGTGTATGTACCGGCGTCCACCTCGGCGAGGCCGTATCGGACGTACCGCACCGGATCTTTGGCCGTCTGCCGCGCCGCGAAGTCCTGTATCATGTCCTCCATCGTGTAGGCCGTGATTTGCCGCCCGCCGCTCTGCTCCTGCTGAAGCTTAGCCGCCAGCTCGCGGCACTCCTGCGCCGTGCCGGCTGCGGCCACCTGCATTGCAAGCTCCTGCATGCGCCGCATGCTGGCCTGCTCGGCCATGATGGCGGCATACTCGCGCCAGCTGGCGCTGGTCGTCGTGATCTCAAGCAGCTGCGCGAGATACTCGCTCGACTCCTTGCCGACCTTGTCGCGGATCGTCACCGGCGTCACCGGCTTTGCCCGCAGATACAGGTCGCGGGCCGCGCGGAAGATCTGCCGGTTGATCTCGATGCGAAAGTCCTGCTCGCGGACGGCAAACAGCACGTCCTTGACGATCTCCGGCGCGGCGACCATCGCGCCGATGACCGCGGTCTCGGCTTCCAGCCCTGGCCGCGCCTTTGTCTCCTGCGCCATGCTCACACCCCCCAACCGAGCGGCAGCACCGCGCTGCCTTCCGTCCTGACCGCAGGCATTTCGTCCGGCTTGAGCTCATAGACGGTCAGCCAGTTCATGCTGATCGCCTTGTCCAGCAGCGCGAGCTTCAGCTCGCGCCTGCCGCCCGACAGTTCATCCAACTTCCGCAGGATGCCGTTCATGGCGCGCTCGGTCTTCACGGTCTTCTGCCGGTTCAGCTTCGCCCGGTTCTCCAGCAGCCCCATGATCGCCTCGCGCAGCTCATCGTCCTCGCCGCAATATTTCTCAACGAGCTTTTCGACCTCCGCGGGGGCTATAGGGGTTTGTTTCTTTTCTTCTTTGGTTCTTTTAGTATTTATTTGGGTCGAAAAACCCGATGACGGTTTTCCCCGTTGTCGGGCTTCACCGTTGTCGGTGTTCTCCGACAACGGTGGCGCTTCGTCCTGCAAAACGTAGACATTGCCCGCAAAATGGCCGTTCTCGTCATGCGTCTGCTCGCGGGTCAGATACCCAACTCTTTCGAGCTTGAAGAGCAGCCTGCGGATCGTGTCTTTGCTCACGCCCACATAGGCCGCGAGGCCCTTGACGGAGTAAAGCCACCCGTCCGGCAGGCCGACCATGATGGCCAGCAGTCCGCGCGCGTCCAGCGGCAGGCGCTTGTCCTCGATGGCCGATTTGTAGAGCACGGTGAAGCGCTGCTTCCGGCCGGACTTGATCCGGCTCTCGCTCATGTCATCGCATGGCCGCGTGTCTTTTTCTTCTGCCATGTGCATCTCCTCCAATGACTTCTACGAAGTCCACAAACTTCGTCACCGTCACACTCACGCCCACGAACGTAAAGAAAATTGCCCATCCGCTCATCGTGCATACACCCCTTTTTTCAAAACGGGGCTTGCATTTCCGCGTGAGTATGATATACTGTTCTTGCAATCGTTTTCAGGTTTGACCGCCTGAGACACCGAACGCTTCGACGTGCCACCGTCGGGGCGTTCTTTTTTTGCGCCGTCAGCGTAGATCACTTGATAGGCCGCGGCGATGGTCTCGCGCAGCTCCTGCACGATGCTGTCAAACTCCGGGCGCTCCGCGTCGTCGATCACGCCGTCCTCGGCGATGCGGAGCAATCCGGCCAGCCGGTCCGCTGCGTCGCGCAGGCGGTTGGTCAGCGAGATGGTCGCCATCGGCAGGGGCTTGGGCTCCACCTCCGGCAGGATGCCGAGCCGGTCGGTCGCCTTCGCGTGCTCCAGCGCCAGCCAGCGCACGCCGTAGACCTCGCACATCCGCGCCACGGTCTCGTCCGGCGGTGTGAGCCGTCCGCCCTCGTAGCGCTTGAGCGTTTCGGGCGAGATGTGCAACCGCTCCGCCGCCTCCTCCTGCGTCAAAAGTGTCGTTTTTCTACCCCTTTGGTAGATATTCGGGTATAACTCTGCCATTGTTCTCATTCCTCCTTTGTGGTAGTGTCGATTTAGCGGGCCAGCATGGATGCCAGCACCGGGGCCACGATCCCGCGGCGGTCGATGCAGTAGCGCTGCGCGGCGGTGCGCGGGTCTATGCCGAGGTAGCCCCCGACGTCCTTTGCCGTCAGCAAGCGGCGGTTTCCGGTATACTCCAAAAGGTCCGCCAGAACCGCGCGGTAGGTCTCCTTTTCCCTTGGCATAACGCCCTCCTCACTTTCCTGCGGCCAGCGCTCTCGCGTCTGCCGCGCCCTTGGCCGCCACCGCGGCCCTCGCCGCCTCGCTCGCGGCGCGAAGCGTCTCGTCGTCGTAGAGGTCGTTGACCTCACACTCCAGCAGCGCGGCGATGGTCGGCAGCTTGTCCGCTGTCGGCATGGCCGCACCGCTCTCCCATCGGCTGACCGCCATCTTGGTCACGCCGAGCCGGCGGGCCAGTCTGTACTGGCTTACTCCGCGCGCCTCGCGCAGCTCACGGATGCGGAATCTTGTCAATTCTTGTCACGTCCTTTCTCTTGATTTTGCGTAAAATTTGTGATATACAGTAAATTGTGAATTTACTTTTCGCCGCCGCGCGCGCGGTCGATCGCGCCCTTGTCGATACAGACGCTGCCGGATGAGAGATCTCTCTCCATTTCCGCACCCTTCATGACCGCCATCATCAGCAGCTCGCGCGGGATGCCGCACTTCTCGCTGATGGTGTTTGCAAGGATGCCAAACTCGACAACAATGGTCGGCGTGCTCCCCTGCACGGTGACGACCAAGCCGTGGGGATCAGACTTGATGCTGATTTCAAATTCCCTCATGCCTTTCTCTCCTTTCCTTTCGTGTAAACCTTGCGTTTACCTTGTGCGCCTATCTTAAATCCCCAATTCGTGATTGTCAATAGAAAATCCCCAATTTCTGATAATTTGGAGGATTCACCAATTTCTGATTCGGCAGGTTTCCAATGAATAAAGACGTATTTGTGCAAAATGTGAAAAAATACAGCGCATTAAAAGGCGTTAAGCCCACTGTTGCCTGCGACGAAAGCGGAGCGGGAAAGAATCTCATTGGGCAGCTTGTAAATCGTGATACAGTCCCATCGGTTGAGCGTGTCCAGCTGCTCGCACAGTACCTCGGCGTCACCACGTCCGACCTGCTTGGCGAGCAAAACGAAAGCAGCCCGCCCTCGGAGGAGGACAGGCTGCTGGCCGGGTATGACGCGCTCAGCGCGCGGAATCGGGAAAGGCTGGAGGAATATCTGGACCTGCTGCTATCGTCTCAAGATAGGCCATGAGACGCCCACGGTTTTCCGGCGTAAGCCGCCGGTATTTTTCGATGAGGCGTTGGTGTAACTCGGTCAAGTCCTGCGGCGCGCTGTGCTGATCTGACATGTCTATGTACCTCTCTTTACTCGTATTTTAGACCGGCCAGATATTCCATTGTAAAGCGGCCCCGCCGCCCCTGCAACTGACGACGGGGCCTGCGCAGGCGAGCTGACACCTCCGGAGCACCTGCGTGTATTTTTACCATAGCACCTTTTTCGGCAAGATGTTGTCGAAAAAGGCAGAAAAATCGTTAACTTCCCGCTAACTTGCGGGAAAATATAAAAAAATGTGCCCGAATCGGGCACGGAAAGAAGGCAATGCTATGAAGAGGTCTCTTGCAATGATCCTCGCGCTCGCCCTTGCGTTTACCCTGACCGCCTGCGGCGAACCGGCGGAGACGGAGTCCCAGATCGCCGCTAAGGAGTTAGACTCTCAAGTGTGGGCGGTCGTCACAACCGCAAGCGATCAGCTGCAGGCCCTCGACGATGTTGTCGCAGATGCCGCCGACAGAGGTGACACAGACGTCCTTGGTGTTATGATCGCAGCGCTTCAATCCAGTCAGGATTCGCTCGACAGCTTTGACGCTGACACCCAGCCGGCTATCCTCTATGTCGGCGCTGCGCGCGCGTACACGGCAAACGCGCGCGTTGTGTGCGAGGCCATAAAGGACTATATTGACGGCGGCGAAGCATCCGATTATGACAAATTTCAGGAATACCTCGGCAAAGTCAATGATCTGACCGACAATGCCGTAGAAAAGCGTAAATCGTTTTTGGCTGACGCGGGGTTTTCGGACAACGAAATCGCAGAATTTCCCGCGGAAATCCGAGACGATACAGTAGAAACATGACGCAAAAGACCGCCGCCCGGCATGGCGGCGGTCGTTCCATTTTCGCAAGCGCAGGGGAGAGGACACATGGCGAAAATCAATTATAAAAAGCTCTATACGCTGCGCGCAGATGGCCGTTATCAGGGCTACTGGCACGAGCTCGACGCCGACGGTCTGCCGAAAGGCCCGCGGCACACGATCTGCGACCGCGACCCGGAGAAGCTGTACCGGCGCATTCAGGCGAAGGAGCAGCCGACGAAGCTGCTTTTCCGCACCGTCGCGGAGGCATGGCAGGAGAAAAAGTGGAAGGAATACCGCGACGGCTCCATTGACTGCTACAAGGCGCCGTATGAGCGCGCGGTCGAACGGCTCGGCGACGTCCCCGCCGATGAGGTCCTTACCAGCGACATCGCCGCGCACCTGCAGGCAATGAAGGAGGCCGACTATTCCGTGCGCACGATCCGCGCCCAGCGGACGGTCTACAAGAGTATTTTCGCTTTCGCCGTGGCCGACTCGATCTTCGGCCAGACCGTCAAGACCAATCCGGCGCTCGGCATTGCGATACCGACCGGCGCGAAAGCGGCGCAGAAAAGGGAAGCGCCGGAAGACGATATCGTGGACGCGATCAAAGCCCGCGCAGGAGAGGCGTACTGGGGCGAGTTTGCCCTGTTCCTGATTTACACCGGCCTGCGCCGCGGTGAAGCGCTAGGCCTGCAATGGGGCGACATTGGTTTTAAGACAAAGCAGATAGCCTGCACCAAAAATCTCTCCTACCACGGCGTCCACAAGGTCGGCGATCCTAAAACGGAGGCTGGCATCCGCACGCTGCCGCTGCTGTCTCCTGCCGAGACCCTGCTCCGACCGATGCAGGGCGAGCCGGACGACTATGTTTTTCACGGCAAGGACCCGAAAAAATTCCTCTCGCGCTCGACCTATCTCAAGCACTGGAACCACTACTGCCGGGATATGGGCTTTTTCACGGACGCGCCGACCGAGACGGTGGGCGTCAATGGGCACAAGTACCTGAAGCACCACTACCGGAACACGCTCACGCCGCACGTTTTGCGGCATGGCTACGCGACCACGCTGTTTGAGGCGGACGTCGACGTTCACACGGCCCGCGCTCTGCTCGGGCACGCCCACGTTGAGACCACCATCGCGATCTATACGCATCTTCGCCAGCGGAAAAAGCAGGCGTCCATTGACAAACTGATTGCCTACGTCCAAGATTCTGAAAGCAAGGCGTGAGCGCATATTTGATTGCAGAAATCTGAAAAGCGCTGTAAACATTGACTTTTGTCCTGCCTTTTAAGCAGGGTGTCCGGGGTTCGAATCCCCGACGAGGCACCAAAAAAGAGATGGCTTTAAGCTGTCTCTTTTCATTTGCTCTTTCCCGGGGCCGTACGAATTGACGCGCTCTGAAAATCATGGTAAAATTCTCTTATCAATACTCAGGAGGAATGCCGTATGAAACGCTGCAAGTTTTTGACTCTTATGCTCGCCTTGCTTTTGCTGCTGCAGAGCTCCGCGCTGGCGGCGGACAAGGGCAAAACCGTCACTGTCACGCTCCCGACGTTTGCCGTTACGCTCAACGATACCAAGATCGACAGCGCGCACAGCGAATATCCGCTGATCGTCTACCGCGATATTACGTATTTCCCCATGACCTACCACGCCTCGCGCTTCCTGCACCTCAAGAGCAACTGGTATCAGACCGAGCCCAAGGGCACGCTGTTTGTCGGCTACAGCGACGCGAGCGAGGACACGTGGACCGACACGCCTGCGACCAGTAAAAATACCGTGACCGCCAAGGCGACCGTCGCTGACTATCAGATCGCCGTCAACACGGTGGACAAGGGCAAATGCCTCGACAATTCCGCCGAGCCGTACCCGCTGCTTAACTTCCGCGGCGTGACCTATTTCCCGCTCACGTGGCGCTTTGCCGTGGAGGAGTTTGGCTGGGAGTATCACTTTGACGCCAAAAGCGGCCTGAGCATCCGTTCGGCCGAGCAGTTCCGGCCCGAGCTCGAGGACGCGCTGCTTGCAAGCTCCGCGCCGTCTGCCGCGCTGGTGCAGAAGACGTATTTTTACGGCGCGGACAAGTCTGAGTACGCGGGCGTTCCCTATTCCAATCTGGCCGGTGCGACCTTCGTCTACCGCAGAAGCGGCGAGGCAGCGGTGACGATCAAGGCACAAGAGCTCTTTTCTGACGGCGAATACTACTTTGACTGTCAGGACAGCGAGAACGCGCCCGTGCTCAGCGGCGGTGTGCTGACGCTCTCCGCCCGCCGGACGGACAGTGCCGGTCAGGCGACCGTCACGCTCAAGATCGACCTGCGCAGCGGAACGCTGCTGCCGTAATTTACCCCTAAGGAGACTCGCATTGAACATCACGACCATTTTATTCGACCTGGACGGGACGCTGCTGCCGATGGATCAGGAGGCGTTCACGACCGGATACTTTAAGCTCCTCGCCAAAAAGCTCGCGCCCTACGGCTACGAGCCCAAATCCCTCGTCGACGCCATTTGGGCGGGCACGGCGGCCATGGTCAAAAACGACGGCAGATGCACGAACGAGCAGGCCTTCTGGAAGAAGTTCGCGGCGATCTACGGCGAGGAAAAGTGCCAAAGCGACCAGGGCCTTTTCGAGGATTTCTACGCCAATGAGTTCAACGCCGCGCGCGACATCTGCGGCTTTAATCCCGCGTCGGTGGAGACGGTCCATAAGCTCAAAGAGTGCGGCTACCGCGTTGCGCTGGCGACGAATCCGATCTTTCCCCACATGGCGACGGAGAACCGCATCCGCTGGGCGGGCCTTGTGCCGGAGGATTTTGAAATTTACACGACCTACGAGGCCTCGACCTTCTGCAAGCCGAATCCTGCCTACTACCTCGAGGTCGCGCGCACGCTCGGCGTCAAGCCGGAGGAGTGCCTGATGGTCGGCAACGACGCGGCCGAGGACATGGCTGCACGCGAGGTCGGGATGGATGTCTTTCTTTTGACCGACTGTCTCATCAACGCGAAAAACCGCGACCTGAACGCCTATCCCCGCGGCGATTATGCCGCGCTGAACGCTTACATTGACGCACTGCAATAAAAAACTGCCGCCCAAACGGGCGGCAGTTTTTACTTTTCGAACACTACTTTCTGCTTTTCCCGTTCTGCGCGGTGACGAGGCGGAAGATCGTGGACACCAGCAGGATCGCCACGGCGATGCTGCCCGCGACGCCCGCGGTCTCAAGTCCTTTGTGCACCGCGGCCTGCACATCGCCGCCCAGGCCGAGGCTCATCGTGTAGTAAATGCCCGCGCCCGGCACCAGCGGCAGGAGCGAGATGACGAGATACGACGTGACGGGGTATTTGCGCGAGCGCGCCATAAGCTCAGAATACAGCGCTGAAACGACGGCGGCGAAGAAATTCATGCTGTAAATGCTCATGCCCAGATCACGGCAGAGCAGGTACGTCATCCATGTGAACACGCCGCCGAGCGCGCAGAGAATGCTGCCCCAGTCGTGCACATTGAAGAGGATGAAAAAGCCCGTACAGGCGACGAAGATCATCACGGCCTGTGCCCAGGCGGGATAGCTCGCTGAGCCGGACGCGACCGTCAGCCCGTATACGCCGGACGTGACGCGCCATGCCGCCGCCGTGCCGAGCGCGATGGCGAACGCCGAGAGAAGCACCTGCACGATGCGGTTGATGCCGGAGTTCGTATCGCCGTAAATGATGTCGCGCATGGAGGTCGTGATGAGAAGGCCGGGGACCAAGATCATTAAGGTGCCGATGATGACAAAGTCGATATAGTCGACCAGATGGAAGCCCGCGGCGAGATACGCCGGCACCGCCATGGCGAACGCCTCGACGATGGTGCTGAAAAACGGGTTCGTCTCGCGCCTGTCCATCTGGCGCGAGACAAAGCCGATGATGAGGCCAAGAAGGCCCGCGAACAGGCTGTCGCGCAGCGTGCCGCCAAACACCGGGCAAAAGCCCGCCGCGGCGCAGAAATTGCCCAGGTAATAAACGGGCACCGAGTAGTGCCGCCGCCCCTTGAGCGTTTCGTCGAGCCACTGCGCGGCGACGCTCGGGTCAGGCGTTTCGGCGCAGATGCGGCGCGAGAGCGCGTTGAGCTTTTCCACCGACTCGAGGTCATTGCCGTGAAAGTCGACGCGCTTCATCACCATCAAAGGCTTGCCGTTGGCCGCCTCGAGGCTGACCATCACGCAGTTGGGGATGGAAAAGGCCTCGCATTCAATGCCGTAGGCGCCGATGATGCGGCGTATCGTCTCTTCGACGCGGAACGTCTCCGCCCCGCTGAGCGCCAGATGATAGCCGACGCGCGCGGCCAGATCGGTCAAAAGGTAATAATCCATAAAAAATCCTCATATTTTTGGGAAATTTTCCGCCAGCGGGCCTTATATTACAGCGAAACGACCGTCCTGTCAATGCTGACAGGGCGGTCACGCAAAAAACATTTGCCATTTTGCCGCGGCGGCACTATACTGGTGCTCGGTCAAGCGGAAAACAGAAGGAAATGAGAGAGATCATGGGAACTACAGTCAAAAAGCATGAGATCGACATGCTGCACGGCTCCATCTGGAATAAGCTGCCGCTCTTTGCCCTGCCGGTCGCAGCCACGGCGATCTTGGAGCAGCTCTTCCATGCCTCGGACGTTGCCATCGTTGGCAACTTCACTGGCGATGCGCGCACAGTCGCCGTCGCGGCGGTGGGCGCAAACGGCCCGATCATCGGCCTCATCGTCAACCTTTTCATCGGCATCGCGCTCGGCGCGAACGTCGTCATCGCGAACGCCATCGGCTGCCGCGACGACAATGCCGTCAAGCGCGCGGTGCACACGGCCATTGTGTTCGCTGTGTGCGGCGGCGCGGCGGTCGCGCTGCTTGGTCAGCTCATCGCCTCGCCGCTTTTGAGTATTCTCAATGTGCCGGAGGACGTGTTCCCCTATGCGCTTTTGTATCTGCGCATTTATCTTCTCGGCATGCCGGTGATATTGCTCTACAACTTTGAGGCCGCGGTCTTCCGCAGCATCGGCGACACAAAGGTGCCGCTCGCGGCGCTTGCGGTCTCCGGTGTGCTGAACGTGCTGCTGAACCTCTTTTTCGTCATTGTGCTGCATATGACGGTCAACGGCGTCGCCATCGCCACGGTGGCGGCCAACGCCGTGAGCGCGGCACTGCTCTACGTCCGCCTGACGCGCACGGATAAATGCGTGCGCGTGGAGCGGAAAGCGCTGCGCATCGACGGCGCGAGCTTGAAGCGCATTTTGAGCATCGGCCTTCCCGCGGGCGTGCAGAGCGCGGTGTTCTCGTTCGCCAACATCGTCATCCAGTCGGCCATCAACACCCTCGGCACGGTGGCGATCGCGGCGTCGAGCGCGGCGTTCAATGTGGAAATTCTCGCCTACGACGTGCTCAACTCGTTTTCGCAGGCCTGCACGACCTTTGTCGGCCAGAACTACGGCGCAGGGCAGATCAAGCGCTGCAAGAAGACGATGCAGCTCAGCTTTTTGGAGGGAGCCATCGCGACATTTGTCTCGGTCGTTGTCCTGCTGCTGAGCGCAAGGTCGCTGCTCGCCATTTTCAACAGCGATCCCGAGGTCATTGCCATCGGCTATATTCGCCTTGCGACGATCCTGCCGGCGTATGTTTTCTGCCTGATCTACGAAATACTCTCCGGGTATCTGCGCGGCTTCGGCATTTCGCTCGCGCCCGCACTTTTGACGATGCTCGGCGTGTGCGGTATCCGCATCGCGTGGGTCAAGTTCGTCTTCCCGACGAGCATGACGTTCCAGACCGTCATGTGGGTCTATCCCATCAGCCTTGGCGTGACGGCGGTGCTGATCCTCTGCGCCGTGCTGATCTACCGCCCGTCCAAGCGCTTTGCAAGCCTTGAAACGGAAGAAGAGGACAAGTGAGGGGGAACCCTCACTTGTCAAAATGCTCCCAGAAGGCGCGCATCGCGGCCTCGTACGCGCCGCGGCCCATATAGTAGCTCATCGCGTGGTCCGCGCCGGGCACGACGAGCAGCTTGCAGGGCGCGGCGCAGGCGTCGCGGTTTTCAAACGCCATTCTGAGCGGGACGAAGTGGTCGTCCTCGCCGTGGATCAGTAAAATCGGAACATCGGTATTTTTGAGCGCCTCGACGGTGGAGTAGCTGCCGGACGAGGCGTTCAGTCTCTTCTGGCACAGAAGATCGGCGATGACGGTTGCTGCGCGGACAGGAAGATGCAGGTTCTTCCCCATCACGTGCTGCCAGATCGCACGCGGCGAGGTGTAGGCCGAGTCGGCGATCACGCCGTGCACCGCAGCGGGGAGAATATCGCCTGCGGCCATGAGCACCGTCGCCCCGCCGAGCGACACGCCCATAAGGTAAACGGGCAGGCCGGGGAAGCGTTCGGCTGCCCAGTTTGCCCAGTCGACGCAGTCGTAGCGCTCGGTCAGGCCGAAGCCGATGTAGTCGCCCTCGCTCTCGTTCTGCGCGCGCTGCTCCACATAGAGCACGCTGCACTGCTCGCGGCTTAAAAAGTCCGCGAGCAGGCCGAAATCGCGGTACCACGCTGAGCGCCAGCCGTGAAACGCGATCACAAGGCGCTTGGCCTTTTCGCATTCACGGAGATGGCCCACGAGTGTCAAGCCCTCGCGGTTTTCGAGCAGCACTGTCTCCGTTTCCGAAGACGCAAGCTTTTTCGCGGCGGCGCGCTGCGCCTCACGGTAGGGCTCGTCGCGCTTTTCGCCCGTGAGCTGGGCGCTGCCCTTATTTTTGAGCGCCTTGGGCGCTTCGCGCTTCATCGCGACGTCCATGAGCGTTCTCGTCACGCCGTAGGCCGCCGCGCCGTAGAGTGCCGCCGCAGCCGTGACGAATATAGCCGCCTTTGTCGCTTTTTTCATAACTGTGACCTCCTTGTATCCAAACTGTAAACTCTTATCTTGGGTACTGGACAGGGATATTTTCCCGTGTTATACTCCAAACTAATCTAAGTTCCGGGCGGTTTCGACCGCCCGTCTCTTCTTTCAGTGTAGCAAAAACTCCGGCTTTTTGCTACGTTCAGTTTTTCCCGTTTGTATGCATTTCCTGCCGGAAATTTCAATGATCGGAGGAACGCATTTTCATGAACGAAGTCAAGTCCCCGAAAAAGCCGCTGCTGTACTACTACTTTGTGGCGATGCTGCTTGTGATGCTCTTCAACTTCATCGCCATGCCGTGGATCTCTGAGCACCAGATCAAGGATGTCGACTACAACACTTTCGTCACCATGACAGAACAGGGCGAGGTCGGCCGGGTCGAGATCCAGGAGCAGTCCAACCGCATTCTCTTCACCAGCAGCGATGAAAAGACCGTCTACAAGACGGCAATGGTGCCTGACGACGGTTTGGTGCAGCGCCTTTTGGACGCGGGCGTCTCCACCACGGGTGAGGAGATCGAGCAGACGTCCACACTTGTCAGCATTCTCGCCTGGGTGCTGCCCATCATCATCTTTGTCGCGCTGGGACAGTATATGTCGCGCAAGATGATGGAGAAGATGGGCGGCGGAGGCAACTCCATGATGTTCAACATGGGCAGGTCCAACGCCAAGGTGTATGTCAAGTCCGCCGAGGGCATCAAGTTTGACGATGTCGCGGGCGAGGACGAGGCCAAGGAGAACCTCACCGAGGTCGTCAACTACCTGCACGACCCCAGCAAGTATCAGGAGATCGGCGCGTCGATGCCCAAGGGCATCCTGCTCGTCGGCCCTCCGGGAACCGGTAAAACGATGCTTGCCAAGGCGGTCGCCGGCGAGGCGAATGTGCCGTTCTTCTCGATGTCGGGCTCGGAATTTGTCGAAATGTTCGTCGGCATGGGCGCGAGCAAGGTGCGCGACCTCTTCAAGCAGGCCAAGGAAAAGGCCCCCTGCATCGTCTTCATCGACGAGATCGACGCCATCGGCCAGAAGCGCAGCGGCGGCCAGTACGGCGGCAACGACGAGCGCGAGCAGACCTTAAACCAGTTACTCACCGAAATGGATGGCTTTGAGGGCAACAACGGCGTCATCATCCTCGCCGCCACGAACCGCCCCGAATCCCTTGACCCCGCGCTCACGCGCCCCGGCCGCTTCGACCGCCGCGTGCCGGTGGAGCTGCCCGACCTCAAGGGACGCGAGGCTATCTTGCAGGTCCACGCGAAGAAGATCAAGGTCGCCGAGGACGTCGACTTCAACAAGATCGCGCGCATGGCCTCCGGCGCTTCCGGCGCGGAGCTTGCCAACATTGTGAACGAAGCGGCGCTGCGCGCCGTGCGCGACGGCCGCCGCTTTGCCACGCAGGCAGACCTTGAGGAAAGCATCGAGGTCGTCATCGCGGGCTACCAGAAGAAGAACGCCATCATGACCGACGAGGAGAAGAAGATCGTCTCCTACCACGAGATCGGCCATGCGCTCGTGGCGGCGATGCAGACGCACTCCGCCCCCGTGCAGAAGATCACCATTGTGCCGCGCACCTCGGGCGCGCTGGGCTACACGATGCAGGTCGAAGAGGGCAACCATTATCTCATGAGCAAAACCGAGATGGAGAACAAGATCGCCACGCTGACCGGCGGCCGCGCCGCGGAGGAGGTCGTGTTCCACTCCGTCACGACCGGCGCGTCGAACGATATCGAGCAGGCGACGAAGCTCGCCCGCGCGATGATCACGCGCTATGGCATGAGCGACGACTTCGACATGGTCGCGCTTGAGACGGTCAACAATCAGTACCTCGGCGGCGACGCATCGCTTGCGTGCTCTGCCGAGACGCAGACGAAGATCGACCAGCGCGTTGTGGAGCTGGTGAAAAAACAGCACGAAAAGGCTGTGAACATCCTCACCGAGAACCGCGCGAAGCTCGATGAGCTGGCGCAGTACCTCTACGAGAAGGAGACCATCACGGGCGAAGAGTTCATGAACATCGTGAACGCGAAGTAAACTCCATAAATAGAAAGAAGGCACAGCCAAACGGCTGTGCCTTCTTTTTGCTATTTACAGGTTGCTTTCTTTTCTGCTCGTGCGGCTGTGCAGATAGTCGCCGAGGTTTGTGATGCAAAGGAGCGTCACGACCAGAAATGCGCCGGGGATGAGCAAGATTCACCACGCGTCGGTCATCAGCGCCTTTTCCGCGAGCGAGAGCATGCTGCCCCAGGTCACGACCTCGATGGGCAGGCCGAGGCCCATGAAGCTGAGCGTCGATTCGGCGATGATGGCGCTGCGCACATTCATCACCGCCATGAAGAGGATGGACGAGAAGAAATTCGGCGCAAGGTGACACCGCAGAATGTGGAAAAAGCTGCCGCCCATGCACTTCGCCGCGATGACGTACTCGCTCGCGCGCAGCTGCCTGACCTCGGTACGCACGACCTTGGCGATGCTCGTCCAGCTTGTGAGTCCGATGACGAGCGCGATGCTCCACGCGCTCGGCGTGCCGATGACTGCCTGCAGGAAGATGACAAGCAGCAGGTTCGGCACGCTGAGAAGAATTTCGGTCGGGCGCATCAGCAGCGCGTCGAGCCATTTGGGCGCAAGTCCGCTGACCGCGCCGAAGGAAATGGCGAGCAGCGTCGAAATGACGGTCGAGCCGACGCCGATGAACAGCGACAGCCGCCCGCCGTACCAGATCATCGAGAAGATGTCGCGCCCCATCGTGTCCGTGCCGAACAGGAACTCGCGGCACGGCACGGCCGAGCAGTGAGCCAGGTCGAGATACGTCGGGTCCTTCGTCATGATAATACGCCAAAACTTTCGCAAACAGAAAAGGATGATATTATGAAGGAAAACAGAAAGCTTTTGAGAGAAGTCCTCAAGGA
>OJRM01000137.1_pt1 | contig 45653 bp, 26 predicted proteins | sample 1599171 | NCBI WGS metagenome assembly OJRM01 (sample SAMN03922538, study PRJEB24848) | human gut metagenome | isolation source: stool sample | host: Homo sapiens | place: Germany | collected 2010-05
CGGTCTCGTGGGCTCGGAGATGTGTATAAGAGACAGGGTCTACACTGTCTAGTACTAGATCCAGCTCTCTCAATAGAAAATCTATGGCTTTTCTCGTATTTTAAAAGATAGTCAAATTCTCTTTTGCAACGGTCGCTTTTAATTATGTCTCTAGTTAAACTGTCGGGTAAAATAAAGTATGTACTTTCCTTTGTGTATTTTTGAATAATATTTTTAAGACCTGCTGAATGGTCTAAATCTGGATGAGTCCAAATTATAATATCTAGTTTCTGTTTGTCTATATTATACTTATGAAATACGGTTTAAATCTGTTAATATTATTTTTTTCATAATAATCTATTAAAATAGATTTATGAACCTTCTTTTTTATTCGTTCATAAACAATTATCAGGATACTTTCTCCCATAGGGTAGTGTCCCAATACATAAATGTGTAATTGAAGATTCTTGTTGCTGTCAACACTAATATAGGGCGTAGTCATTCTGAGAACATTTCTGATAGTCGTGTAACAACAATAATATTCTCTTCTTCTTGTTCCTCTTCCTCTTCCTCTTCTTCCTCAAACTCTTCTTCTATGTCTGTTTCGGAGTAAAGGTCATTTTCAGGATTTACCAATATTTCCATATCAGTCAGAGATTTTATTTAAATGTTCTAGAGTAAGGCATGATTTGTAAATCTCAAACTCATATTGATTAGCATTCTCTAGTAGCTGAGCAAAGGAAAATTTCTGAAAAATCGTCTTGTAATGCTGTGTGTCGTAATAGGTATCTATGTCTAATTGGGTTTGGAGTTTATCTTGATCATCTTTTTTTACGGGAAGTATGCTACGATTTATATTTGCAAAAATAGATAACTGGTCATTCCTAAAAACATCTTTATATATTTTACTATGGTATTCTTTATCTGGAATGTCGTTGAAGTGGTTGAAACAAAATAAATTAGGTTCAAATGTGGATTGAATCTCATCTATGGTGTTAAAATTCTCAACTCTAGTTTTCCTTAATCCTAAACGTTTAGGATTGAAGAATTTTATTTGTGTCTTGAATAACTCAGCTGTTTGTTGGAAAACTTGTGAATACACAGTAAGACCATCGTAGTTGTTCTTACTGATAATTGTCATGCATAAAAAATATTGTGAGATATCTAACGTCGTTTGGCATTCACCGAATTCTGCATTAGAATATCTGTATATTTTTTCTTTTCGTATGATGTTAACAGGAATGGATAAAGTTTTGCTTATCGTCTGTATATCTTCTTCTCTAATATTGAGATTTAGCTGATTGTTATAAACTTCTTCTCTCTGTTTAAATGATTTAATTGTTTGATCGAAAGACTTAATTAAGTCTAGTAAGTCTGTTACACCTGCATAGTACAATCGAATAATAACAATTTTCATGTTTTTATCATGGACTTTAGTTCGATCAATTTCTGCTTTAGAGGTCCAGGATCCCATAATTATTACATTAAGTGATAAAAAATTTTACATATCTTCCAGCGTCAGGCAGCGCTGCTCGATCTCATATTTCGGGAGCACCTTCTCCTTGAGGTGCTGCACCTTTTCGGCAAAGGCTTCGGGTTTGAACTCCTTGCGCTGGCGCTTGACCTCGACGACCACGGCCTTGTTCTTTTCCAGCCGCAGGGCGACGATGTCGATCTCGTATTGCTCCTTGCCCCGCTTGGCCTCCCAGTAGGAGCCCAGGTCACGGTATTCGTGGCTTTCGATGAACTGCTGCTTGAAGTAGGTTTCAAGCGTTCGGCCCGAGTAGGTCGTGTAGTCGGCCGCAATTATCTTCTCCAGCACCTCGAACTGATTCATCTCAACCAGCGTCCGGTTGCCTTCGAAGTAGCGGAACCAGAAGCGGAGGAAGAGGTCAGCAATCTCGTAGCGCACGGTCTGCGTTCCCTCTTTCGAGAGGATGGGACGCATCTTTTTCGTGATTCCATAGGTCTCTTCCAGCTTTTTCAACTGCCCGCCGATACTCTTTTCGCCCAGCGCCGCGGCAATCTCCGACTGGGTGTTGATACCGTTCGAGATGGCGTCGAGAATCGAGAAGTAGGTGCCGTACTGTTTGCCGAATTCGTCGATCAACAGCGTTTTGCCCTCGTCCTTGAAGGGTGAATCGGGATCGCATACCGCATGGATGATCTTTTTGACCGACAGGGCCTTTGCGTCCACCAGCAGCTCTACATACTTCGGGATGCCGCCCGTAACGGTATAAAGAGCCAGCAGGTCGTCGTTCGTGTATCCGGGGGCGTGCTCCGCGAGGATCTGCTTCAGCACCGGCAGTGCAAACGGCGAGAGTTTCATGATGACATCCGCCCGCCCGAACAGCGGTTCGTGGTAGTTCTGGAAGATCTTGACCATCAGCGAATAGATTGAGCCGCTGACGATGAAGTTCACATGAGTCCTCAGTCGGTATTGGTCCCAGACGTTCTGCACGTCGCTGTAGACCGACGGGTTGATGTTGAAGAACTCCTGGAATTCATCTATAACCAGCGTAAATCGGCGGCTCTCCCCCTGCTGCATCAGGAAGGTGAAGACATCCTGAAAGCTCGTCATGGGCGGGACGAAGAGCCCCAGTTTCGCCGCAATCTCCTTGCAGTAGCCCGCGCAGAGCGAAGCCTCGTTCTTGCGCCCGACGAAGAGGTAGACCAGCGGTTCGTCCTCCATGGCCCGGAGAATCAGCGACGTTTTACCGATCCGGCGGCGGCCTGTCAGAACGGTCAGTCGCGAATGGTCCTCGTATGACAAGGTGCGGATTTCGCGCAGCTTGGCTGTTTCCGTCTCGCGGTTGTAGAATTTCATGACGCGTGTTGTTTTGTTATGGCTGTAAATTTTACCGCTGTAACAAAGTTAAAAAACAATTGGCGAATCTCCAAATTTTCATTCATTTGCCTGCTTCCCGCTGAAATAGGGATGACTCATCAGCTCCAGGGCGGTCTGCTCCTCGGTGATCTTGATGTATTTCATGAACTCCCGTTCGGTCTTGTGGCCCGTGATCTTCATGATGGCGATGGTCGGGATCCCCGCCAGGTACATGTTCGTTGCGCCGCTGCGGCGTGCCGTGTGGGTCTTCACCAGCTCGCACTTCTCGACCAGCCGGCTCTTCTTTTCGCCATTCTCAATGTAGGAGACCTCGACCTTCTCCGTGATGCCCGCCTCGCGCGCAATCTCCTTGATGAGGTGGTTCACCTTCTGCTCGTAGGTTCTTGGCAGCCGGTTGTCGTACTTCTCCAGGATGGCCTGCAGCTCGGGCCGGACCGGAATGACGACGTGGTTGCCGGTCTTCTGCTGCTTGAGGTCGATGACCTGCTGCCCGTTCTCCAGCGTGCGGATGTTGCCTTCGTTGATGGTCGAGTAGTCGCTGAAGCGCTGCGCCGTGTAGCACCCCACCAGAAAGATGTCGCGGGCAACATCCTTGTGCCGGTTTTTCGAGAGGTCGAGCGCAGCGATGGCCCGGATCTCCGACTCCGTCAGGTAGATGTTTTCCACGTCGGCCGTCAGCACGCGGAACTTGCGGCTCTCGATCGCCCCGTTGTCGTGCAGCCCCTCCTCGCGGGCCGCGCGCATGATGATCTTCAGCTCCTTGACGTGGCGGCCGATCGTGTTGACGGAGTAGTTCTTGGCGGTGAACCAGGCGACGAAGTCGTCGTAAAACTTCAGGTCGATGTCGGCAAAGTCGAACTGCTTGCGCCGGGCTTTGCAGTATTCGTCGAACTGCACGACAAATCCCTTGTAGTTCTTGATGGTCGAGGGGCCATAGCGGAGTTTGTGGATGTTCAGCCGGGTGCCCTCCTCCATCTCGCGCATGAAGCGGGCGATGTAGTCGCCGAGCGATTCGCGGGTGCGGACGCGGCGGCCGGTGGTGAGGCTGCGCGGGTGGTGGAAGCTGTAGATGATCTTCTCCAACCGCGTCTTCGTCATCGCGTGCTCGGGGTCCTTGGCAATCTCTCCGAGGATGTGGCTGCGCAGTTCGGAGAGGTTCTTGGTCAGCTCGCGCCCTTGCTGCTCGGTGAAGTCGTCGGTAAAGGTGAAGCGGCTCTTGACCGTCTGCCGCTTGTTGTCCCAAGCGTCCGTCAACACCATATATTGGCTGTCGACGTAGAACTGGTTGCCGCGGCCAACTGTGAAGAGAATTTGGATTTTGACCAGTTTGTTTTTCTGGGTCGAGCGGATGCGGTAGCAGAATGAAGCCATAGGTCAGGAGGTTTTGTCTGCTGCAAATGTAATCATTTTTGTCATACATTTGTCATACATCAGCCGAATTTTCGAAAACTTCCAGACCTCGCAGCTGATGAAAAACGGTTATAAAATGTTGAAATACAGATAAAATAAAATTAAAATCGGTAAAATTAGATTCAAATTTATGGCGTCCGCTTCAGACCTCAAAGAGGCCGCGTTGTAGATGTCTGCAACGCGGTTTTCGTTTTGTAGTTACGGCAAGTCTACTGATATTGGACCTGCCTTTGGCTGAAATCTCCTGCCGGATGTCGGGCTGGGCAGAGCGTGTACGGCCGTCGGGCACAGTTCGTGTCTGCTTCCGGTGAGGTGGAGGCAGGGGCCTTGTGGCGGAGGCAGATTGTATCCGTGACAAACATCCGTAGTTTTTTCAACCCAATCTTTCGATCCGATGTTCACGCTCTGTAGAAACGGAGCGCGGAGAGTCTGTTTCACGATGGTCGTGCTTTGGTGTTTCCGATGTACGCCTCATCCTTCTTTTCTTTTTCGACCTTGCAATCCATGGCTTTTGTGGTGACAGGGACAAAAACTTCATGTAATCATATTTGCTATGTGGGATTTTCCCACATCCGCAACCATACCCGATCGGGTCAAGTCCATGAAGGCAATCGGCACCGATTGTCGCGCTTTTTCTCCGATATTACATTTCCGTGAATGAAATTAAGTGTCAGTTATAGCTCTTAAAATGTAAAAAAAGAGCACAGGATATGACGAATTTTGTATCTGAAAACAGATCATCCTCCGACCATCAATATACCGATATAACTGAAAAACTCTAACAAGTACAGCCTATGCACATTTCGGATGAATCATTAAAACCCTGCAGTCCGGGAGCCGGGGTGCTCCCCGAAATCAACCGTTTTTCCCAACCTTTTCAAGAAATCGAATCATGAGGAATAGTTTTACATGGAAAAGATGGCTGCTCGCAGCAGCCTTGTTGTTCGGAATTCTGCCGTACGCCATGGCGCAACAAGTGGTAAAAGGCGTGGTTCGCGACGCGAACGGAGTACCTTTGGTCGGCGTGAACGTCGTCGTTACGCAGGCTCCCACCGTTGGGGCCACGACGGATATCGAGGGGTCCTTCACACTGGACTCTCCGGTGGCATCGCCGACCTTGAGCATCAGTTTCATCGGTTATGAAACGCAGGAGGTTCAGGTGACCGGCCATGCGGTGCTGGATATCGTATTGAAGAGTACCGACATCATGATGGACGACATCGTCGTTGTCGGATACGGCACCCAAAAGAAGGCCAATGTGGCGGGAGCCATCTCCTCGGTCAACGCCGAAGCCTTCGAGTCGCGCCCGATCACGAGTATCGGAGCCGGGCTTCAGGGAGCCATCGGCAACCTGAACGTCACCACGGGCGGTCGTCCGAACGATGTGTCGAACTTCAATATCCGTGGAACAACCTCGATCAACGGAGGCAGCCCCCTGATCATTTTGGACAACGTCTCCGTGACTGAGGCCGAACTTTCGCGTCTGAATCCTGCCGACATTGCCAATATCTCCGTTATCAAGGATGCCTCGGCTGCCGCCATCTACGGTGCCCGCGCCTCGTTCGGCGTCATCCTGATCACTACCAAATCGGCGAATACCAGCGACCTGAAGATTGACGCCCATTACAACCAGTCCTATCGGCAGATGACCCGTCTTCCGCAGTACTGCTATGATCCCTATATCCAGGTGACCTACAAGGATATCATGGGCGATCCCTGGTACGACATGTACAACGAGCTCGATTTCGAGTATGCCAAGAAGGTTCGGGACAACCCCTCCAAATATCCGGCTGCTGTTGTCGATCCCAACAACCCCGAAGGGTGGGAGTATTACGGCAGTACGGACTGGAACAAGATCGTGTTCAAGCCGGCTGCCACCTCGACCTTCAACCTGAGCGTCTCCCAGAAGACCGAGAGGGCTTCGTTCTATCTTTCGGGTGAATACATGCTGATGGACGGTGCCCTCAAGCTGGGCAATGAGACCTACGACCGGGCCAACGTGCGCAGCAAGGTCGATTTCAACCTCACCAAATGGGCGAAGCTGACCAGCAACCTCTCCTATACGGCCGCAGCCTACGATACCCCCATGTATGCCAAGAACGAAGGGTATGCGACGCTCTTCTACCAGGTGAACAAGACCAATGTACTCTTTACGCCTTACAATCCCGACGGCACTTATACCTATTATGGGGCCGACATCATCGGGCACCTCAAATCGGGCGGCCGCCACGTGCAGAAGAACAGCGATGTCATGCTTTCGTTCGGACTTGACGTCTCGCTCTTCAAGGATATCTGGACCGTAAAGGCGGACGTGACCGTGCGCAAGGAGCAGATGACGGAGAAGAACTCCGAGTGGTCGCAATACTACGGCGCGGGCCCGAATACGCCTCATGCCGCATTGGACGGCGGAGTCGTGCCCTGGGTCGAGGAGATTACCGCACCGACGACCTATACGGCCGTCAATGTCTACACCAATTTCAACAAGGAGTTCGGCAAACACCGCCTTGAGATGCTGCTGGGTTTCAACCAGGAGTGCAACATCTATGACTATGTCTATGCCAAGCGCGACAATCTGGTGAGCACGAACATCCCGTCGCTGGGACTCGCTTCGGGCAACCAGTTCGTGAACGGCTTGTCGGAGGACTGGGCGGTTCGCGGTGCATTCTACCGCATCAACTACAACTACGGCGGCAAGTACATCTTCGAGGCCAACGGCCGTTACGACGGCAGTTCCCGTTTCCCGAAAGAGAGTCGTTTCGACTTCTTCCCCTCTTTCTCGGCCGCCTATGTGGTTTCAAACGAGAAGTTCTTCGACGCCCTCTCCTCGGTTGTCTCTCACTTCAAGATCCGCGGTTCGATCGGTATGCTGGGCAACCAGAATGTCGGGGCTTACGACTATTTGGCAACGCTGCCGAGCGAACCCATCGGGCAGATCGTCGGGGGCAGCTATCCCTTGGGTGTATGGGCTCCCGGTCTGGTGTCGAGCAACCTCACGTGGGAGAAGGTGACCACCCGCAACCTCGGTATTGACCTGAACTTCTTGAAAAACCGCATCACGGCATCGTTCGACATCTACCGCCGCGATACGCGCGACATGCTTGTGTCGGGTTATACGCTGCCCGGCGTGTTGGGTACTTCGAGTCCCCGCATCAATGGAGCCAACCTGAAGACCAACGGTTGGGAACTGACCCTCGGATACAATGACAGCTTCGAGGTGCTGGGCTCCCCCTTGAATATCGGGGCCAACTTCACGATCGCAAATAACAAGGCGGTCATTACCAAGTACGAAAACCCGAACGGCAACCTTGACGACCTTTATGTGGGCAAGGAGCTCGGGGAGATCTGGGGCCTGACCAGTGCCGGTTTCTTCCGCAACGAGGAGGAGATCGCAGCGCTGGACCAGTCGGAGGTGACCGGTTACCTCGACGTGCGTCCCATCGAACCGGGCGATCTGAAATTTGCTGACCTGGACGGTAACAACGCCATCTCCAAGGAGGCCTGGACGCTCGATGACCACGGCGACTATTCGGTCATCGGCAACTCGCTGCCCCGTCTGCCGTATAGCTTCCGCGTCAATCTCGACTGGAAGGGATTCGACCTGAGCGTATTCTTCCAGGGAATCGGGCAGATGGACTACTATCCGCCTGCCGGACAGTTCACTTTCTGGGGGGTCTATGCCGAGCCGTGGACCAACGTGCTGCAGAGCAACCTCGATCATTGGACTCCCGAGAATCCGAACGGCTACTTCCCGCGCCTGAAATCCTACATCGCCGAGAAAGACTACTGGGATCTGGGTATTCCGCAGACCCGTTACCTGCAGGACGCTTCCTACCTGCGTCTGCGTAACCTGACCTTCGGATATACGCTGCCGAAGAAGTGGACCTCCAAGATCGGAATCGAGAAGCTGCGCGTCTACTTCAGCGGTGAGAACCTCGCCCTGTGGACCGACCTGAGTGAGAACCTCGATCCCGAGAATCTGTCGGGAACCAACTATCCGATCAACAAAACCTATTCGTTCGGCATCGACCTGAACTTCTAAACAGACCACATTGTTATGAAATCGATATTAAACTATTTGTGCCTTGCGTGCCTGCTCACCGCCGCCGGCTGCAACGATGCATTCATGGACAGGTTCCCGCGCCACAGCGTGACGCAGGAGGACTTCTTCAAGACCGTCGAAGACCTGAAGACCTATACCAACGGCTTTTATGCCTATCTGGACATCCGCCTCGACGACGGGGTTTGCGACAATGTCTCCGTCTACGGAGGTTCGCGCAGCGACCTTTCGCAGATGATCTACGGCGGTCTGACTCCGGACAACGTCAGCGCCGGAGTATGGGACTGGTCCGCCATTCGGAACGTCAATTACTTCCTGACCTATGCCTCGGGAGCGGAAGGCCCCGAGGAGGAGATCAATCATTACATCGGCTTCGGCCGTCTGATGCGTGCCTATCTCTATTATGAGAAGGTCAAGATGTTCGGCGACGTGCCCTGGTACGACCGTCCGCTCACGGATGCCGACACGGAGGAGCTTTACAAGACGCAGGACAGCCGGGTCTTTGTGGTGGACAAGATCATGGAGGATCTCGACTTCGCCGTCAAGAACATGCTGCCGGCCGAGGACCGGACGATGTTCGGCGTGTGGGCGGCCCGTACACTCCAGGCCCGCATTGCCCTCCACGAGGGTACGTTCCGCAAATACCACGGCATCGAAGGGGCGGACGATTTCCTCAAGGTGGCCGAGGAGGCCTCGGGCGACGTGTTGGCCAACGGCGGGTTCTCGCTTCATTCGGGAAGCTATCAGTCGCTGTTCAACTCGCAGGAGTTGAAGGACAACTCCGAGATGATCCTTTTCCGCGAACATACGGCTGCGCTCTCCGAATTCACCGCATACAATGTCCTCGATCTGAACTGGGGACTGAGCCGGGATCTGGTGGACAGTTACCTCATGCTCGACGGCACGCCTTTCACCTCGCTTCCGGGCAACGAGACGATGACCTTCGACAAGCAGTTCGAGAACCGCGACCTGCGTCTGACCCAGACCTCGGTATACCCCGGATGGATCGACATCAAGTTCGGTGTGCCCTATCTCTGCAAACCGCCCTATGGCGGATACGGTCAGATCAAGTTCTATCCCGATACGCCCGAGCAGTGTTTCTACTATGCCTGCGTGAGTGACATTCCGTTGCTGCGTTTGGGCGAGGTGATGCTGATCTATGCCGAGGCGAAGGCTGAACTGGGGACCCTGACCGACGAAGACCTGAACAATACGGTGAACCTGCTCCGCCGCCGTGGCGGCATAGAGGTTCCGCTCACCCGGGAGTCGGCCAACGGCACGATCGATCCGGTGCTGGAGCAGATGTATCCCAACGTTTCGGGGGCGAACAAGGGAGTCATCCTGGAGATCAGGAGGGAGCGCCGTGTGGAGTTGGCCTGTGAAGGTTTTCGCTACGACGACCTGATGCGGTGGAAGTGTGGTGAACTCATGGCCCGTCCCGGAGAGGGTATGTACGTCCCGGCGCTGGGAGCCTACGACGTGACCGGAGACGGCGTTCTCGATATCGCCATCCTGAACGAGGCGTCCGACAAGGGCCCGATTGCGGATCTTCCGGAGGAGGTGCAGAACTCGCTCATCATCCATGCCCTGAAGGATGAGAACGGCGATGCGACGTTCTATCTCGAACACGGGGATTCGGGCCGCATCCGCTTCCGTCAGGACCGCGACGGCACCCGCGCCTGGAAGGACCAGTATTACTACTATCCGATTCCGCAGGAGCAGATCCGGCTGAATCCCAACCTCAAACAGCCGAGTACCTGGTAACGGCGGAGTCCCGATCGAAAAGATTCGTAACAAACGGAACTGACTCATGAGACCCAAACTTCCGATATCCCTCTTTCTGTCGGCATGTGTCGTCTTCGCTTTGTCGGCGCAGGATGTCCGGTGGAGCGACCGCAAGGTCGGGGCTCCCGTCCCGCAAACCGGGACCCGCCAGCCTCTGCCCCGTGTGGATCGTGTTTCGGCCGTCGCACCCGACCTGATCTGTCTGGAGATCGTGGAGGGAGAGATCCTTCCCGTCCGGCAGGTTCGGTATACGCCCCATCCGGCCGATTCGCTGACCGTCAATCGGCAGACCGGGCTGGGCGAGGACTACTCCGTACGGGTGATCCGCAACGGATTCCCGCTGGGGAACCTCGTCGGGAAGAACCGCGACATCCTGTCGGTACACGAACGGTTGATCGGCGTCGCGCTGGACACAGCCTTCGTCGGTCGCACGCAGAGCTATACGGTCCGCTCTGCCAGCGATCCCGCGTTCGGCAGGGGCGTCGCCCCCATTGCGGTATACCGCAAGTCGAAACCTACCGACTGGACCGAGGAGGAGCGGTTCGGGGGCATGTTCCATACGGCACGACACTTCATCTACCTCAGGCTTCCCGAGACGATGGCCCCGGGGCACGGCTATCTGATCCGTACCGAAGGAATCAATCTGGAGACCACTGCTTTCCATTTCGTCTTCGACCCGATGTTGTGCCGGAGCGAGGCGGTTCATGTGAACCAGACCGGATTTCGGTGCGACGACCCGCTCAAGGAGGCTTACCTCTCCTGTTGGGCGGGAACGGGCGGCGGGGTCTGTTATCCGGAGGGGCTGACCTTCCGGCTCATCGACAACGTCAGCCACGATACCGTGTTTACGGGTAAAACCCGGATGCGATGGCCTGCGGTACGGGAAGAGAATGTCGGCGTGGCTCCCAACCACACGAAGAGCAACCTGTTTGTAATGGATTTTTCGGAGTTCCGGAGCCCCGGATCCTACCGGATTGCCGTGGACGGGGTCGGTTGCAGCTATCCCTTCGTTGTCGGGCCGGGGGCCTGGAACGAGGCCTTTTATGTGGCCATGAAGGGACTTTATCACCAACGCAGCGGCGTGGAGATGTTGCCGCCTTATACCGACTTTATCCGCGCCCGGGATCACCATCCGGACGACGGGACGAGAGTCTACCACTCCACGGCTCCCTACCTGTGCAGCGGCAACGGTTACAATGCCGAGGGGACGGAGACAAACAATTTCGACACGCTGGTATACGGGAAGACGGAACGGATCGTTCCCGGGGCCTGGGGCGGCGTGATGGATGCCGGAGACTGGGACCGCCAGATCCGCCACCTGAAGGGGACGGCCCGCAAGCTGCTGGAACTGGCGGAGCTCCGACCGGAAGCCTTTGCATCGCTCTCGCTGGGTATTCCGGAGAGCGGCAACGACCTGCCCGACATTGTGGACGAGGCGCTTTTCGAAATAGACGTCTACCGCAGGATGCAGTGCCCCGACGGCGGTATCCGCGGCGGCATCGAGTGCTCGGAACACCCGGCCGAAGGGTGCGCCTCGTGGCAGGACATGCTCACGGTGATAGCCTATGCTCCGGACCACGTGTCGAGCTACATCTATGCGGGCGTTGCGGCCCGGGCCGCTCATGTCCTGACCCGGTACGGCTGCCATTCGCTGGCCCACACCTATCTGGAAAGCGCTCTGAAGGCCATGCGGTGGGGAATGAAGGAGGAGCGCCGCTGGCGGTCGGCTCCAAGCCATGACCGGGTCCGTCCGGGCATCGAAGAGGCGGTTGCCGTCGAGAAAAACCTCGCTGCCGCGGAACTCTATCGGGTTACCGGAGATCCGGAGTGGCACGACCTGTTTCTTTCCGGCTTTAAGGAGAATCCCGCCCGTCCCGAAGCGGCCTTCCTCTATGCCCGGCTCGACGACCGGCCGACCGATTCCCGGGTGCGCAAGCAGGCTGTCGATTTCATCGTGAGGGAGGCGGATGCGCTTGTCGAACGGGCCACAGGCAACGCCTATGGCGTCACCCGCGGCGTGAAGGGCGGGGCGCTTGGCGGCTGGGCCGGGACCTTTTCGGCCCCCGGGTCGGAGATCCTGGTCCACGCACATGCGCTGACGCACGACGACCGCTACCTGAGGACGCTGATCCGTTCGATGCTCTTCACGCTTGGAGCCAATCCGATGAACCAGTGCCTGACGACCGGACTCGGGGCCAATCCGATCCTTCATCCGCTGCATGAGGACAGCCGCCACACGGGGCAGCCGGCACCTGTCGGCATCACGGTGTGCGGTCCCTGCGAGCTGCCGGTCTTCGCTCCCTATTTTGTCTCGTTCCCCGAGCGGCTGGCCCGCGAGTGCACCCCCTCCGGCATGGAGTGGCCGACGGCGGAGTCCTACTTCGACATCTACGGATGCGACTTCCAGAACGAGTATGTCGTCGATGGACACATCGGCGCCAACGCCTACATCTGGGGATATCTTGCGACAAGACAATGAACCATTTACCAATATCAACCGAATCATGAAAAAAACGGCAATTCTTATCGGTGCATTGGCCTGCTGCCTTTCGTCGGCGGCCCTTGCACACGACCACATCCGGAAAATCCGGATCCCCGATATCGAGGGGTACAAGACCCTGGTGTGCGAATTTCATACGCACACGATCTATTCCGACGGCAGCGTCATGCCGAGTGTCCGCGTCGGGGAGGCCCTTAACGAGGGGATTCACGTCATTGCGGTGACGGAGCATATCGAGGACTACTGTCGGAAAATCCCCGAAACGAATCCCGTCGATCTGAATACGTCGTACAATCTTTACAAAGAGGCGGCCGAAGGCACCGGGTTGATTGTGATCCGCGGCGGGGAGATCTCGCGCGGCATGCCTCCCGGGCACTTGAACGCCCTGTTCCTGAAGGACGTGAACCCTCTCAACACCGAATATACGGACCAGGGAGCCTGGGATGCGGTTGAAGAGGCTGCGTCGCAGGGGGCATTCATCATCTGGAATCACCCCGGCTGGAAACCCCAGCAGCCCGATTCGACCTGCTGGTTCGATTTCCACACCCGGATGCACGAGAGGGGTTGGCTGCACGGAATCGAGATCTGTAACTACCTGGACGGCTGCTATCCGGAGACGCTCACGTGGTATGGAGAGAAAAACCTGGCGCCGATTGCCGGGTCGGACACCCACGGGCCGACCTTCTATGAGTTCGACCTGGTGAACAGCCACCGCCCCGTGACCCTCGTCTTCGCCCGCGAACAGACCGAAGAGGGGGTCAGGGAGGCTCTGTTCGACCGACGGTCGGTCGCTTACGATAACAATTTCCTCTACGGTGCCGAGCGCTGGTTGCAGGCGATCTTCCGGGCTTCGGTCCGGTGTAAGGAGTCCGGCCGGGCGGACGGCTGTTATCGCTATGTATTCGAGAATACCTCCGATATCGAATTCCAGCTTGTCCTCAAGCAGGGGCGGAAGGTGCCCGAATCCATCACGCTCCAACCGCATGCTTGTACGGAGGTCCTTTCGGAGAGCCCGATCGGAAAGGCCGGTTACGAATGCCTCAACATGTTCCATGCACGGGATGTTCATCCCACGTTCCGGCTGTTGGTCGATTAGCCGCCTCGGATCATGAAGAGACTGCTTCTTTTCTGCTTGTTGGTACCTCTCTCGGCCGGAGCCCAGTTCCTTTATGACGGGGCTCCGGCTCCCCGGCCTTTTTCCGGAACGCCGTCCGTGACCGGGGATTTCCGCTTTGCCGTAGCGGCTGACCGGACCGGAGGGGAACGCCCGGAGGTTTTCCGCAGGGGACTGGAGCGCATCCGCGAATACGGTCCCGACTTCATCGTTTCGGTCGGGGACCTGATCGACGGATACACGACCGACCGTGCGCATGCCAACCGGCAATGGGACGAGTTCCTGTCGCTGAGCGGCCGGTTCGGCATGCCCTTCTTCTATGTTCCGGGAAACCACGACTACAGCAACCGGGAACTGGCCCGGATCTGGGAGGAGCGTTTCGGCCGGAGCTACTACAGTTTTCGGATCGGGAACGCCCTGTTCCTAATGCTCAACAGCGAAGAACTGCTCGACGACGGGCGGGTCGGGATTTCCGACCGGCAGGCGGACTATTTCTCCTCCGTACTTTCGGAGGCGGCGGGCGAAGGTCCGGTCTTTGTCGTCATGCACTCGCCGCTGTGGTTTTCGGACAGCGACCCCAATTATCGGCGGATCGAACAGCTGCTTCTTCCCCGCCGCAACGTCACGGTGTTCAGCGGCCACACGCACCGCTATTATCATGCGGACAAACATGGTTGGCCCCACTACAACCTGGCCACGATGGGGGGAGATTCGCGCATGCGGGGTATCTCGATGGGCGAGTTCGACCATTTCCTGATTGTCGATGTCCGCCGGGGCGAGGTTGGAGTCCGCAATATTTCGGTCGATGGCCGTGTGATTCCGCTGGATGCCGTGGACGAACGGAGCCGGATTCCGGTCGGGCAACTGGCCGGGGAGCAGTGGCTGCAGGTCATCCCTTCGGTCAGCGGGGAGGAGACGGTCGGGAGCCTCGGGACAGATCTGGTGCTGACCAATCCTTCGGATGTCCCGCTGCAGGTGTCGTTCGAGGCACCGGCACTTCCGGGAGGGCGGTTCGAACCCTCCGGATTCACCCGAGAGGTCGGCGGCGGATGCAGCGACACGATTCCCCTGAAGATTGTGTTCGATACCCGTCGGGCCATAGACAGCCTCGACCCGATCATCGTCACGTGCCGCGGCAGTTACCGGATTTCGGGGAGGGAGGTTGCGGCTTCGGCCGGCAAGCGATGGTTCACGGACTGTATCCGCACATGCGGGGAGAAGCCCCGTGTGTGGCTTGTAGACGATCCGTTCGAGGTCCTGGAGGCGTGGGACTGGCATTCGACGGAAGACGGCAAATTCCGGTTTGGGCTCTCGCAGTCGGACGGGCGGATCTTCCTGCGGATCGAGACGGAGGATGACCGGGTCATTACGGACGGGGATCCGCAGCAGCTGCAGGACCGTCTGATCGTCCTTTTCACCCCGGAAGGGGGTGTGACCCGGCGCATCGGGCTGACTGCCGGTTCGCAGATCGATGACGGCTGCCGCGCCTGTTGTCGCGTTACGGAGACGGGACTCGAAGCGGAGCTCTCCTTTGCGGCGGAGGGCATCCGGCGGTTCAACCTCAACATCGGCTTTGTCGATTGCGACAGCCGGCTCAACACCAAGCCTTCACAGTTGTGGTGGCGCCCGCTGCAGATGCATGCGAACGGGACAGCCGATTACGGAACCTTCATAATGGATTGAAAGAAAATGAAAAAATGGCTTATCTGCCTGCCGCTGTTTTTGGCGGCGTGCACGGCACGGGAACGGATCGGGACGGTTGATGACCGCCTGACCGAGGAAACTTATGAAACCTATCTCCGAATCCGGGAATTCGGACAAAGGAACCACACGCTGTTCGGACAGCAGGATGCCACCGTATACGGCATCGGATGGTCCGGGGACGAGAACCGGTCGGACGTCGAGAGCGTGTGCGGCCGTCGGGTAGGCCTCTACGGCTGGGACATCGGCGGGGTGGAATACGGAGATTCGCTGAACATCGATGGAGTCCCTTTTGACCGGATCCGGCGGGAGATCGTTGCCGCCTACGGGCGGGGCGGAATCAACACTGTCAGCTGGCACATGCGCAATCCGCTCAACGGGGAGAGCTCGTGGAGTCCGGGCGACCGGGTCGTCGGCATGATGCTTCCCGGGGGAGCGCTCCACGACGGATACCGGCAGTGGCTGGATCGTGCTGCGGCATTCATCGGGAGCCTCAGAACCGCGGACGGGACCCCGGTCCCGGTGCTTTTCCGGCCGTTCCACGAGAACAACGGAGAGTGGTTCTGGTGGGGAGCCCCCTATGCTTCGGCCGAAGAGTATAAAAGTCTTTGGCGGTTTACGGTCGATTACCTGATTCGCGAACATGATCTGCACAACCTGCTCTTCGTCTTTGCACCCAACTACCTCTCCTCGCGGGAAGAGTACCTCTCCTACTATCCCGGGGATGACTATGTGGACATCTGGGGAACCGACGTCTACTGCTTCGACGACATCGCCTACTTCAGGGAGGTTGCGGCCCGGGCCCTCGATATTCTTCGCGATCTGGCCCGTGAAAGCGACAAACCCTATGCCCTGACGGAGACCGGGCAGGAGTGCGTCAGGGAGCCGCAATGGTGGACGCAGGTGCTGCAGCCGTTGGTCACCGACAGAAACCTGAGTTACGTGATGGTCTGGAGAAATGCCTATAACCGTCCCGATCATTACTATGCACCCTATCCGGGGCAGGGATCGGCCGAAGATTTCGTCCGATTCGTCAGTTCGCCCTCCATCTTGATGGAAGACAATATGAAAACCTATTAACCACACTGCAACATGAACATGGAGTTGTTCAATAAACGTAAAAAACAGATTTACAGGGAATACCGTGAACTTATAGAGCGGAAGAACCGGCCCATGCCCGGGAACGGCATATTCGAACGCTATGTCTATCCGGTCATCACGGCCGACCACATCCCGATCGAATACCGCTACGACCTGAATCCGGAGACAAACCCCTATTTTATGGAGCGGATCGGTGTCAATGCGACGATGAATTCCGGGGCCATCTACCTCGATGGCAGATACCTGCTCGTCGTCCGGGTCGAGGGAGTCGATCGGAAATCCTACTTCGCCGTCGCCGAGAGTGACAACGGGACGGACAACTTCCGTTTCTGGGACCGTCCGCTGACCATTCCCGAAACGGAGGATCCTGATACGAATATCTACGACATTCGCCTAACGCGGCACGAGGACGGATGGATCTACGGGATATTCTGTTCCGAACGCCCCGATCCGGCATCTCCTCCGGGCATCTTCGGGGCACGGGCTGCCGCAGGGGTTGTCCGCACCAGGGATCTGAAGAGCTGGGAGCGGCTGCCGGATATCGTCTCGAAGACCCAACAGCGGAATGTCGTCCTGCATCCCGAATTCGTAAACGGCAAATATGCGCTCTATACGCGTCCGCAGGATGGATTCATTGACGCCGGCAACGGAGCCGGCATCGGGTGGGCGCTGGTCGATGACATGACCAGGGCCGAGATCCGCGAGGAGAAGATCATTGACCGTCGCTACTACCATACGATCAAGGATGCCAAGAACGGTGAAGGTCCGGCGCCGATCAAGACCTCCCGCGGGTGGTTGCATTTGGCCCACGGGGTCCGGGCCTGTGCAGCGGGCCTGAGGTACGTGCTTTACCTTTACATGACGGCCCTGGACGACCCTTCGCGCAAAATCGCCTCTCCGGGCGGTTATCTGATCGCACCCCGGGGCGACGAACGGGTCGGCGACGTGTCGAACGTCGTCTTTTCGAACGGGTGGATCGTGAATGAGCGCAACGAGGTGTTCATCTACTACGCTTCGAGCGACACCCGGATGCACGTGGCGACCTCGACCGTCGATAGGCTGGTCGATTACTGCTTCCATACGCCCGAGGACGGATTCCGGTCGGCGGCATCGGTGCGTGAAATCAACCGGCTGATTGAGAACAACACACCTTTCACAACTCGACAGGACGATGAAAAACAGTGAAATCGGACTGAAGGAGAAGATCGGATACGGCCTGGGAGATGCGGCATCGTCGATGTTCTGGAAACTCTTCGGCATGTATCTGCTCTTCTTCTATACCGACATCTTCGGACTTCCGGCTGCGGTTGTCGGAACGATGTTCCTCATTACGCGGATCTGGGATGCGGTGAACGACCCCATCTTCGGGGCCATTGCCGACCGGACGCACAGCCGATGGGGCAAGTTTAGGCCCTATCTGCTGTGGGGCGCCCTGCCGTTCGGGGTGTGCGGAGTCTTCCTGTTTCTGACGCCCGACTGGTCGCAGGGCGCCAGGACGGTCTACGCCTATGTGACTTATACGCTGATGATGATGGCCTACTCGTTCATCAACGTCCCCTACGCCTCGCTGCTCGGTGTCATGACATCCGATACCGTCCAACGTACGCAGCTCTCCTCCTCGCGCATGATCTTCGCCTTTGTCGGGAGTATCCTGGTTCTGGCGGCGGTCGATCCGCTGCTTGCCCTGTTCGACCGCGCGACCTCGGGTGATACGGCGTTGAACTGGACCCTGACGGTTGCGGTCTTCGCAGTGATTGCCATCCTGCTCTTTCTGCTCTGCTTCTCGTGGACCCGGGAGCGGGTGGTCCCCATCAAAGAGTCCGATAACAGATTGTGGGACGACCTGCGCGACCTGTCGCGCAACAAGCCCTGGTGGATCCTCATCGGGGCTGGTATCGGGGTCCTGATCTGCAACTCGATCCGCGACGGAGCCGCAATCTATTACTTCAAGTACTACGTGAGCCGTGATGCCGACGTTTCCCTGTCGGGAGCGTCGTTTACGCTGACCTCCGTCTACCTCGTTCTGGGACAGGCCGCATGCATTGCGGGCATCCTGCTGGCGGCCGTGCTCTCCCGACGTTTCGGCAAGAAACCGGTGTTTGCCGGGGCAATGGCCCTCGCGACCGTGTTGAGTGCGGCCTTCTTTTTCCTCTCCTCCACCCAGATTGCGGGGATCATGATTCTCCAGGTGCTCATCAGCACCTGTCTGGGATCGATCTTCCCCCTGCTGTGGAGCATGTATGCCGATACGGCCGATTACTCCGAGCTGAAAACCGGACGCCGGGCCACCGGTCTGATCTTCTCCTCTTCGAGCATGTCGCAGAAGTTCGGATGGACCATCGGAGGAACCCTTACGGGATGGTTGCTAGGTTATTACGGATTCCAGGCCAATGTGGAGCAGACGGCCGGGGCTGTTTTCGGAATCCGGCTCATGCTGAGCGTGCTCCCTGCTGCGGGAACCGCCCTCTCCCTGCTGCTGATTCTCTTCTATCCGCTTTCGGAGAAGCGGATGGAGGGGGTGAACGAACAATTGACCCAACTCAGAAAAACAGGCAACCATGACTGACGACATATTGAGTCTCCTCCGTTGCGAGACGGAGCGGGAACTGCTGGAAAACATACTTCCCTTCTGGACGGAACGGGCGGTTGATCCGCTTCGGGGCGGTTTCCTGGGCCGTATCGACGGCACGGGCAATGCGGATGTATCCGCCGACAAGGGCGCCGTGCTGAACAGCCGGATTCTGTGGACCTTCTCGGCGGCATACCGGAGATGGCCTCGGAGCGAATTCCTGGAGGCTGCACGGCGGGCTGGATCGTATCTGGCAAACCATTTTGTCGATCCCCGATACGGCGGCATCTTCTGGAGCGTGTCGGCCGACGGGGAACCCGCCGTCCGCAAAAAACAGGTCTACGCCCAGGCTTTTGCCATTTACGGTTTTTCGGAATATTTCCGGGCGACCCGGGACGATTCGGCCCGGGAGCTTGCTCGTTCCCTGTTCCTGCTGCTGGAGCGATACGCTCGGGATCCCGAGTTCGGCGGATATTGCGAAGCCTTCTCGGAGGAGTGGATGCCGATCGAAGACATGCGCCTGAGCGAGAAGGATCTCAACATCGAGAAGAGCATGAATACCAACCTCCATGTCATGGAGGCCTATGTCAATCTGTACCGTATCTGGCCCGATCCGCTGTTGAGGCAGCGGATCATGGAGCTGACGGAGGTGCTCGAATGCCGCATATTCGATGCGCGGACCAATCACCTCGGCCTGTTTTTCGACCGGCGCTGGAACCGGGCCGACCGATGTGTCTCCTACGGCCATGACATCGAGGCCTCGTGGCTGCTGCAGGAGGCGTTGGAACAGATCGGATGCTGGACCGGAGAGGGTCGTTCGGCGGATGTAGTCGGAAGTTTGGCCCGAAATGTGTTCCCGGCCATTCAACCGGACGGATCCCTGATCTATGAGAGCGGGCCGGAGGGGGACGATCTGGAACGGCACTGGTGGGTCCAGGCGGAGAACGTCGTGGGAATGCTGAATCTTTATGCAACGACCGGCGATCCGCAGGCTCTTTCGGCCGCGTGGGCACAGTGGGGTTACATCCGGCGGGAGTTGATCGACCGGCAGCACGGCGAATGGTTTTGGAGCCGTCGTTCCGACGGCTCGGCTTCGCTCGACGAAGACAAGGCCGGCTTGTGGAAGTGTCCCTATCACAACGGCAGGATGTGCATGGAGGTTATCGAACGTACGGATCGTCTGTTGGAAAAGAGATCGAAGCCATGATTGCTGCAAGAAATGACGGGTCTCCCTGGGAGACGCGGATAACGGAGCTGATGGGGCGCATGACGCTCAGGGACAAGGTGGGGCAGATGACTCAGCTGGCCATCAACGTGCTCGGCCGCGGGCCGCGTCTTTACGACAGCGACACTCCGTTTCGTTTCGACGGGCAGATGTTGGCCCGGGTATTCGATGAATATCGCGTGGGTTCCATCCTGACGGCTCCGAACAACACGGCGCTGACCCCCGGCGAATGGCATCGGATCATTGCCGAAATCCAGCAGCGGTCGATGCAGAGCCTGGGTATCCCATGTCTCTACGGGGTCGATTCGATCCATGGCGCCACCTATGTCCGTGGGGCAACCTTCTTCCCCCAGCAGATCAACCTGGCCGCGACGTTCGATTGCGGGGTGGCAGCCGCGAGTGCGGAGTGCTGTGCCCGGGAGATGCGCTCCTGCGGGTTGCCCTGGAACTTTTCGCCGGTGCTCGACCTGGGAAGAATGCCCCTGTGGCCCCGGTTTTGGGAGACGTTCGGAGAGGACCCCTACCTGGTCTCCCGCATGGGGTGCGCCCTGGTCGGCGGGTATCAGGGCGATGACCGGGAACGTCTGCCCGGCACCCGGGTCGCGGCCTGTCTCAAGCACTTCGTGGGATACGGTTCCCCGGCATCCGGTAAGGACCGGACACCGGCTGCCGTCGCTCCCTGTGAACTTGAGGAGAAGCACCTGCGCCCGTTCCGCGAGGCGGTGGCTGCCGGCGCTCTGTCGGTCATGGTCAATTCCGGCATTCTGAACGGTATACCTTGTCACATGAACCGGGCCTTGATAACCGGAACGCTCAAGGAGGGGATGCATTTCGACGGGGTTGTGGTGACCGACTGGCTCGATATCGCCAACCTGTGCGAACGCGACCGGGTCGCCACCGACCTTCGACAGGCAGTGAAGCTGGCCGTCAATGCGGGGATCGATCTGGCTATGGTCCCTTACGATCTGCAGTTCTGTCGGGATCTGGTCGAACTGGTGGAAGCGGGCGATGTCCCCATGGAGCGGATCGACGATGCGGTGCGGCGGATCCTCCGCCTGAAATTCCGTCTCGGCCTTTTCGATGCCCCGTCCGTCACGGACGAGGTGTGGCTCCCCGAATTCCGGGAGCATGCCGCCGTTGCCCGTCGGGCGGCGGCGGAGTCGATCGTGCTGCTCAAGAACGAAGGCGGGCTGCTGCCGCTCGATTCCGGCCGATCTCTTCTGGTTGCCGGGCCGAATGCCGATTCGAAGCGTACGCTGAACGGGGGATGGACCCTTTCGTGGCAGGGTGAGGCGACGGACGGGATGGAGCGGAACGGAAGTACGGTGCTCGAGGCGTTCGGCAAACGGGTGCTGCGGCTCTCCCATGCTCCCGGGGTCGCCTATTCGCCCGGCGGAAACTGTTCCGGGGAGGTTGAGCTTGATCAGACGGAACTGCTCGGAATGGCCCGTACGGCCGATGCCGTCCTCATATGTGTCGGCGAGAACTCTTACACGGAGAAGCCCGGCGATACGGAGGACCTGGCTCTCTCCGAAGTCCAACAACGGCTGGTCGAGCGAATCAGTCGGGTCAATCGGAACATCATTCTGGTGTTGAACGAAGGACGTCCCAGGTTGATCGGAAGGATCGAACCTCTGGTGCGGGCTGTCCTGTGGATCGGATTACCCGGTTCCTACGGGGCCGAGGCGCTGGCCGATGTGATCTTTGGCCGCATTTCCCCGAGCGGACGCCTGCCTTTCACCTATCCGAAATACCCCCATTCGCTCATCTGCCATGATTTCAAGCATTGCGAACGGGCGACCGGGATGGACGGGGCCTACGACTACTCTTCCCGGTTGTCGATACAATACCCCTTTGGTTACGGGTTGGGCTATACGACGTTCGAATATGCCTGTTTCCGGGCTTCGGCCCGGAGTATCTCGCCCGAGGAATCGATCCGGTTCTCCGTCGAGGTGACGAACCGGGGCGACCGGGAGGCCGAAGAGGTCGTCCTGCTCTTCATCTCGGACCGTGTTGCATCGCTGCCGCCGGATAACCGCCGGCTGCAGGGCTTCCGGCGCATCCGTCTCGCTGCAGGCCAAACCGCCGGCGTTTCGTTCGAGGTGGAGGCCTCCCGGCTGGCTTTTGCCGACGGGTGCGGAAGGTTCATCGTGGAGGAGGGCGAATTCGTCGCCTGCATTGCCGGCCATACACTCTCCTTCGAGGTGACCCGGACCGCGACAATCGAGCAATAACACCAAAACAACAACCGATATGGGCCAAACGCAGATCATCCGAGAACTTACGCCTCTCTCCGAGCAGGATTCGCTCTACATCATCGAACGGAACAAGGAGGCATTCGACTTCCCGTTGCATTCGCACGACGAATTCGAACTGAACTACATTGAAAACGCACGCGGGGCCCAGCGCATCATCGGCGATTCGGTCGATGAGATCGAAGAGTACGAACTTATCCTGATCACTGGCCCGAACCTCGTGCACACGTGGCAGACACATCGCTGCAGGTCGAAGAAGATCCGTGAGATCACCATTCAGTTTGCCAGCAACCTGCTGCCTCGGGAACTGCTGGAGAAGAACCAGTTCCAGCCCATCCGCGAGATGTTTGACCGGGCGCAGAAGGGGCTTTCGTTCTCACTGCATACGATCCTCAAGGTGCGCCCCCTGCTCAACTCCCTTCCGCATGAAACGGAGGGCTTCTTCTCGGTGATTTCGTTTTTCACGCTTCTTTACGAACTCTCGAAGGATAAGAACGCCCGGGAGCTCGCCTCCACCTCCTTTGCTCAAAGGACGGACGATTCGCGAAGCCGCCGGATCCAGCAGGTGGAGGCGTTTGTCGAGAGCAACTACGACAAGAACATCTCCCTGAAGGATGTCGCCGCGATCGCCAACATGTCCGAATATTCGTTCGGACGCTTCTTCAAGGCGCAGACCGGCCGGACATTTACCGACTACCTGATCGGCATTCGGATCGGCCATGCCGTGCGCGCCATGGTCTCGACGTCCGACACCATTTCGGAAATCAGTTATAAGTGCGGGTTCAACAACGTGTCGAATTTCAACCGGCTTTTCCGCAAGATCAAGGGATACCCGCCACGGGAGTTCCGTGAATTCTACAAGAAACGCAAAGTGATCCTGTGAGGGACGGGCGGCTGCGGCCTGCTCTCCGAAAGATGAAACCTTATAAAAACTCTGACCCGATGAAAAAAATTGTTTTGACCTGTGCGGCCTTTCTGTTTGGATGGGTCTGCCGGAGCGCGGAGCTCGTATTGGCTCCGCCTTTTACCGATCATGCGGTCTTCCAGCGGGATGTCCCGCTCCCGGTTTGGGGACATGCGCGCCCGGGAGCCGAGGTGACGGTGCGGTTCGGCCGTTCCGAAAGCACCACCCGCTGTGATGCGGCCGGAAGATGGGAGGTCCGCCTCCCTGCCCAGACCGCCGGATTCGAACCCCGTGAATTGACCGTGCGCTGCGAAGACGAGGAGATCCGGTGCCGTGATATCCTTGTCGGCGAAGTCTGGTTCGCTTCCGGGCAGTCCAACATGGATTTCCGGATGAGGTCCGGGGTCAAGGACATGGAACGGGAGCTGGCCGGGGCCGACTGGCCGTCCATTCGTTTTTTCGAGACTCCCCAAAAAAGCCGGTTCGCCCCCTCCGGGAACGTTGCCGGAGGCCGATGGGAGGTATGCACTCCGGAAAGTGTGGGCGACTGTTCGGCCGTGGCCTATTTTTTCGCCCGCGATATCCATCTGGAGGAGCAGGTTCCCGTCGGGATCATCGTCTCCGCATTGGGAGCTACCCGTATCGAGAGCTGGATGAGCCGGGAGGCTCTGGAGACGATTCCCCGCTACCGCGAACAGATCGAATCGGACGACATGGACCAACAGGGATGGGATGCCTTTGTCAAACGGGTGGACCGGCTGAACGAGGAGCGTTGGATCATCGCCGACACGATGTCCACGGGGCTGCGGGCGGGAGTCCATGAACCGGGTTTCGACGACCGGTCGTGGAAGAGCACCGCGCTTCCGCTGCGGGCTGAGAACTTGGGAATGTCGGGCTATTGGGGCATGCTGTGGGTGCGGCGAACCGTGACGCTTCCCGAAGATTTCGACACCCGGCAGGCGTGCCGGCTCTGCCTGCCTGTGGACGCAAGCGGGGACCGGATCTATGTGAACGGCAAGGAGGTGATGCACAACCTCTCGTATGCCGCCGACAAAACCGTCACGATCGAAGCGGGGCTGCTCCATCCAGGCGACAACGTGCTCTCTGCCCTGCTCTACATCACCTGGGGAACGGGCGGCATCGGCAAGCGGCAGACGCCCTGTTACCTGGAGACTGCCGGCGGCGACCGGTTTGACCTGAAGGAGGAAGCCTGGAGGTACAACCGGGAGATCGAACCTCCTGTCCCGCCGTATGAGGACTATACGAACCATCTGAGCGTGAATTTCAACGGCATGGTTCATCCGTTCATCCCGTACGCTATACGCGGCTTCATCTGGTATCAGGGAGAGGCCAACGTGTCGCAGGAGGCGCTCTACCCGACGCTGCAGGCCGCCATGGTCGAGGACTGGCGCATCCGCTGGCGGCTGGGTTATCTTCCGTTCCTGTATGTGCAGCTGGCCAACTTCCAGCCTCGTCCCGACGCTCCGGTGCGGTACGATGCGTGGGCCGCATTCCGCGATGCGCAGACCGGAGCTCTGTCGGGGATTCCGCATTCGGGCATGGCCTGCACGATCGATATCGGGGATGCCGAGGACATCCATCCCCGCAACAAGCAGGATGTAGCCCACAGACTCTATCGGATTGCCCGGGCCAAAGTCTACGCGCCGGAGTCGGGAACGGTATGCAGCGGTCCTATGTTCGACGGGCTCTCCGTGGAGGGGAATCGGATCCGCATCCGTTTCCGGAATGCTTCGGGGCTGTGCGGAATCGGGGTGAGTCCGTCGCTCGAAGGCTTTGCTGTCGAGGATCGCGGAGGACGCCTCCATCGGGCCGGGGCCCGTATTGAAGAGGGGGAGGTTGTCGTGGAACTGCCCGAAGGGGTCGATCCCGTGCGGATACAGTATGCCTGGAGCTGCAATCCTCCTTCCCCGCTCTACAATGCGGCCGGTTTGCCTGCCGTGCCTTTCAACGTTCCGATAGAGTAATACCTCTTTGTACGGAGGAATAGTATCTCCGCTTTTAAACAGAAACCGCGTTGCAGATGTCTGCAACGCGGTTTTCGTTTTGTCTTATGGCAAGTTTCCTGATGTGCATAGCTCTTTGGCGTGTTTTGGATCGAGTCCGCCATTCCGTTTGCCGTGTCACAGGTTTGTTCTGCGAGGGTCCGCGTGTTGTTATTGCTCCCCTGTTGTGTGGCAACCCTCATGTTGTCGTTCGTTTTTCGGGAATGTCGGGCCCTGTCTGTTGTGAGTTGAATCATTTATGACAAATTGATTTACATCAATAATTTGATTGTAGGGGTTTTATAATTTTGTCTTTGTAAATTGTAAATGGGTGCCGGTAATGTTTCGCTCCCGGGATCGTCAATTTACCAGCCATGCATGTGCCTTTGGCAGACGGTGGATGTATGTGTCGCATAAAAGAAAGAATAAAATGAAAACGGTAGTTTCTGTTGTTTTGCTGACGGCAGTGTTTCTGGATCTGTCGGCTCAGAGTTTTACGATCAGGGGTCGTTTTATCGATGTGGCCAATGATACGTTGTCGATCGGGTATGTCCAGCGTGAACCCGAAAAGCGGGTTGTGGATGTTGATGTCCCGGTTGATGCGGGCGGATGCTTCACTTACAGTTGTGATATTGGATATGCTTGTCTGGCGGAATTGACCATTCGGTCCAGTGGCAGAAAGGCGCATCTTTTTTTCGTCCCTGACGAGCGTGTGGAGATCGAGGGGCCCTCGGCCTCGATGAACGATTGGAATATCGGTGGTACGGCGTTTTATCAGAGGCAGGATCGTGTCCGGCAGTTGCTGTTGCCTTTCTACCGGGAATTCGACGCCGCACGGGCCCGGTATGACAAGGGTGTGGCCGACGGTCTTGACCGCGGGAGGCTCGACAGCATCAGGGCGGCCGCCTACAGGGACATAAACAAAAGGCAGTGGCGAGTTGCCCATCAATATATAATGGGGCATTTGGACGATGAGGTTTCTGTCCCGATTTTGCTGGACCAGAACTGGCCCGACATATTGCCTGCCATCCGAAGTCTCTCTCCCGAAGTACGGTATGGGCGTTTTAAAAGCTATATCGATGGAATAGAGGGGATGTTTTCGCGGCTTGCCAAAGAGGAGAAGGCGGCTGCTGCAGCGACCCTGGAGTTGGAGGAGGGAAAGTCTGCTCCGGACTTTACATTGAACGATATGAACGGTAAGGACTTCAGATTGAGCGCACTTTTCGGACAAGGCAAGTATATTGTCGTCGATTTCTGGGGGTCCTGGTGTTCCTGGTGCATCAAGGGATTTCCTGCAATGAAAGAGTATTATAACAGATACAAAGACAAATTGGAAATTGTCGGCGTGGCATGTTATGATAAGGAAGAGCGGTGGAAGGATGCAGTAGTCAAGAACCGGGTTCCGTGGCTGCATGTGATTTCACCCGATGGGACAACCGAGGTCCGATACGGTGTGACGGCCTATCCTTTCAAGATCATTGTATCCCCGGAGGGAACGGTGATCAAGAGCTTCAAAGGCGAGACCGCAGAATTTTACCGGATGCTTGACAAACTGTTGCAGTAAAAAATATGATCGGACGACATGGAAGGTCCGTCGATGCATGCGGATCTGTAAAGAAGAACTGCCGGCATACCGGGTGCAGGGTCAATGCATGCTCCCGGTAATTGTCTATTGAGACTGATGCGGAGACCTCTCTCTCCCCAAAGCAGTCGGCCGGCCGGGCAGCCGGCTGCTACTCCTCGTTTTCGTAGTAGACCTTGTAGAATTTGCCCTTTTCATCCTCGCCCTGCTCGATCAGGTTGCGGTTGCCGTGGACGTAGATGTGGAAGTTCCGGTCGAGTTTGATGACGCTCTTGTAGGAGCGCGTCTGGCGCTTCACGGCCGCGTCCGAGATGTCGAACTCCTCCTCGATGCGGATGTCGCGCTCCTGTTCGTACTCCTGCTTGAAGCGGGTGAAACTCTCGACGACCTCGGGTTGCCGGATGACCTTCTGCGAGAAATCCTCGAGCGAGAAGTTGTCCTGCGCCTGGAAGTAGGACATTGTGTCGTTGAGCAGTTCGGCCTGGTCGGCCTTCGAGACGTCGAACTCCCGGGCGAGCTGCCGGGTGACGTACTTCCTGCACATGGCCAGGGCGTTGTGCGTGTTGTGGTAGCTGTCCCGGCGCGGGCGAACGCGCAGGAAGTCGTCGGCCCAGTAGCGGGCCTCGGTACGGTTGGTGTTGTCCACGATCCGCACGACGAAGCCGGCGTCGCGCTCGAGGTTGAAGACGACCGCACCCTTGTCGAGCCGTTTGATGTCGATGCCCTGGCACGTGGCGAGGTGCACGCCCTCCTCCCCGGCCCGGGCGTCGAGGAAGGTGTCGCGCGTCTCGGATTTGAAGAGCCCCACGGCATCGACCGTCTCCCCGCCGAGGCGGCAGGCGGAGAAGTAGACCACGTAGAACTCGCCGCCCTTGATCTGGGGCAGCGTGCCGCATTCGTAGAGGTGCCGGGCCAGACTGACCGAGTGTTCGTGGAGCGAGGCGGGGTCGTCGAAGATCCTGCCGACGAAGTTCCACACCTCGTTGCAGGCCAGGTCGGTCTCGTGGTAGAGGTTGTAACACTCCTCGGATTTGAATCCGTCGAGAAAGTAGCTCGTGAGGGTCTGCATCAGTGCCTCGTCGGTTACCTGTGCCGAGAGGGCCGGCGATGCCATGAGGGGTTCGTCCTTGGCCTTGTTGCCGACCACGTGGATGTCCAGGGCCTCGATGCGGGTATCTTCGAAGTAGAGCATGTCCGGAAATTTTTGGGAGTGCAAAGATGGCGATTTTTCCCCGTTCGGTCAAGCCGCCCGGGACTTTCCCTCCCTCCGGAGCCGCGGGTGGAGGGTCAGATGATCATCTGTGTGAACCGTCGGTACTCCTTCGGGGTGTAGGCGTAGCGCTTCTTGAAGATCTTGTAGAAGTGGGCGAGGCTCGAGAAGCCACAGTTGCGGCTGATCTCCTTGATCGGCATGTCGGTCATGATGAGCTGGGTGCGGGCATACTCCATCTTCTGGTCGTTGATCAGTTCGGAGAGTGTCATCGAGGTATGTTTGCGCACCACGCGGTTTACATAGTCGATATTCTTGTTGCACAGGGCGGCGAACTCCGAACCCCCCCCCTTGAAATAGCCGGGCTTGTTGAATTCGTTGATGGCGTTTTTCAACCACTGGGGCATGCCTTCGGCACTCATCTTCGTCTCGTAGTCGGTCAGCAGACGGAAAATGAAGAGCAGGAACCCGTCGAGCTGCATGTACGAGCGTTCGTGTTTCATGCACTCCTCGCCGCGGGCCGAAATGCGGCGGATGGTGTTCATCGGCAGGTTCAGCTGGACGGGCAGCGCCGAGTCGGTCCAGAAAAACATGCCGCCCTTGGGGAAGTAGCGGTTACGGTAGAGTTCGAGCGATTCGAGCGAAAAGGCGACATTCATCAGCGTGATTCCTTCGGGCGACGGGTAGTAGGCGTGCGAGTCCGTCGGTCGGATCATGATCAGATCGCCGGCCGAAAGGGCGATCTGCTGCCCGTTCACAAAGTGTTTTCCGCTCCCTTTTTCGATCCATGCGATCTCGGCATAATCGTGATAGTGTAATGAAATGTCATGCCGCGACGTGAGATTCACCCGGGCGATATGGTACTTTTCGTCGCCTCGCAGGAAGTCGGACAACCGGAACAAAGATCCCTGACTGTACATGAAAATTATTTTTTAAACGATTAAAAAGCGAGAAGCGCGGCTCCTATTCTCCAAAACAAATATACGGAAAAAATCGGGAGCTTTCCTGCGGAGGGGTGTGCGGGAAAAACAAAAATGTCGGAATAACGCAATAAATATACAAGAGACGACAAAAAAGTCGTCAGATCGCAATCCTTAATAGGTCTATATTTGTCCATGGAGTGAGAACCCTGTTTCAGTAAACCGACATGTTGAACCTTAAACCCAAACCATGATGAACAATCTCAACTACCAACCGACATCGAATCCGGTTCGGAGCCTTCTGGGCAAGTGGATCGGTTTTGTGTTCTGTTTTTTGTGTGTGGCTGTACTCGGAATGACCTCCGAGGCCAGCGCGGCTCCGGCGAAAGTCGTTCGGGGCAAAGTCGTCGATTCGGACAACCGGCCCGTCGTCGGGGTCACGGTGCTCGAGTTGAACACGACCAACGGTACGACGACCGACATCAACGGCGACTACCAGCTTACGGTCAAGGGTCCGGAGCCCGTCCTGCAGTTCTCCTATATAGGATATGAGTCGCAGGAGGTGGCCGTCGGCACCAAGACGGTCATCAACATCACCTTTGCCAGCGACAACGTCCAGCTGGACGACGTGGTGGTCGTCGGCTACGGTACGATGCGCAAGAAGGATGTCACGGGATCGATCGCGAAGGTCAATATGGACGAAAAGGCCACCTTCGCCAACACCAACGTGCTGCAGTCGCTGCAGGGTGCGATTCCGGGTCTGAACATCGGCATGACTACGGGCGCCGGTACCGAGCCCGAGATGACCGTCCGCAGCACGACCTCGATCAGCGCCAGCAACAACCCGCTGGTGGTCGTCGATGGCGCGATCTACAACGGTTCGGTTTCCGACTTTGCGCCGTCCGACATCCAGTCGGTCGATGTGCTGAAGGATGCCAGCTCGGCCGCCGTATACGGTTCCCGTGCAGCCAATGGTGTGATCATGATCACCACGCGCATGGGCTCGACCGAGAAACCGACGATCCGGGTGAACAGCTACTGGGGCGTCAATACGAGCACCAACAAGCCCGACATGATGGACGGTCCGCAGTACATTCAGAAGATCCTCGACTACCGGCGTGCCCAGGGGCTCGACTACGACCGCGACAAGATCCTCTCCTACCTGAACGAGGCCGAGCGCGAGAATTACAGCAAGGGCCACACGATGGACTCCTACGATGCCGTAACCGATCCGGGCTTCGTGCAGAACTACAGCGTCTCGATGTCGGGACGCACCCGGACGACCAACTACTTTGCTTCGGTGAACTACAACAACCAGGACGGTATCGTCATGGGTGACGACTACGACCGTTTCAGCGCCCGCCTGAATCTCGAGACGAACATCACCTCGTGGTTGAAGGTCGGCATGAAGGCCAACTATTCGGAGAGCGACTACTCGGGTGCCACGGCCGACCTGATCGCCGCCAACTACATGAGTCCCTACGTGAAGCTGCGCGACGAGAACGGCGAACTGATCCGCTTCCCGATGACCGACCAGCTGGGTATAAACCCGCTCGGCGAGTACGAGCAGGCACAGGATCTGGATCTGCACAAGAGTCTGTTCGGCATCTTCTACGGCGAGGTGAGCTTCCCCTTCCTCAAAGGGTTGAAGTACAAGTTCAACTATTCGCACAACTACCGCTGGAGCGACGTCCGCAAGTTCTGGGGAACCGATACCTGGACCGGAGCGCCGTCGGGCGGCAAGGGCAGCATTGCCAAGGGTGATGCCTCCGACTACATTGTGGACAACATCGTGTCGTTCGACCGGAATTTCGGCAAGCACTACGTGAACGTCACGCTGCTCTACAGCTACGAGCACAACGAAGGAAGTTCGGTAACGGCCGCCGCCTCCGAATTCGCCAACTCGTCGCTGGGCTGGAACGCCCTCGACAAGGGTGCGGTGCAGACGGTCAGCTCGTCGGCCTACGACGACAACGGCATCTCGCAGATGGCCCGTCTGCATTATGGCTACGACAACCGCTACCTGGTGACCTTCACCATCCGTCGCGACGGCTATTCGCGCTTCGGCGCCGACAACAAGTTCGGAACCTTCCCCTCGGCCGCTTTGGGTTGGGTTGCTTCGCGTGAGGCCTTCCTGAGCGACGTGAAGTGGATCGACCTGTTGAAACTCCGCCTCTCGTACGGTCTGAACGGCAACCAGGCCGTTTCGCGCTACGCCTCGCTGGCCACGATCAACACCAGCCGCTATGTGGACGGTCCGGATCCCATTATCACGCAGTATACCAGCTCGATGGAGAACGCTTCGCTCTGCTGGGAGAGTACCAAGACCGCCAATATCGGTCTCGACTTCGCCTTCCTGAAGAGCCGCATTTCGGGTAGCGTCGATTTCTTCAAGTCGAAATCGAAGGACCTGATCATGCAGCAGTCGCTGCCCTACATGACCGGTTTCGGCAGTGTGTGGGCCAATGTCGGCGAGCTGAAGAACCACGGCGTGGAGGTGACGCTGACGACCGTCAATGTGCAGAACGAAAACTGGAACTGGACTACGACCTTCAACTTCTCGCGCTACCGCAACGAGATTACCAAACTCTACGGCGGCAAGACCGAGGACATCACCAACAGCTGGTTCGTGGGCTATCCCATCCACAGTTTCTACGGCTATGAGACCGACGGAATCTGGCAGGAGGGCGACGACATCCCCGAGGGCTTCAAGCCGGGTTACTTCCGGATCAAGGATCTCGACGGGAAGGAAGGCATCACGCCCGACGGCGACCGCCACGTGTATGCCTATGCAGATCCCAACTACCGATTCAGCATATCGAGCAACCTGACGTGGAAGAACCTCTCGCTCTCGTTCGTGATCAACTCCGTCCAGGGCGGCAACGGGTATTACATGGCTGAGAACCCCTATGCGCTGAATCCGAATGCCTATTTCCCGGGGCGCATGAACATGGTGGACATGCCCTACTGGACGCCCGAGCGTCCCTCGAACAAATACCCGACGATCGACTATTCGCCCACCTACGGACACTATTTCCTGCAGGATCGGAGCTTCGTGCGTCTGCAGGACCTCTCCATTGCATACGATTTCCCCAAGCGGATCCTGAACAAGATCGGCATGAGCGGACTGCGTGCCTACGTCAGCGGCAAGAACCTCTTCACGGTGACCGACTGGGTGGGCTACGATCCCGAAGCCGGACAGTCCGTATTCAACGGAACGCCCTCCATGCGCAGCTATATCCTCGGCATCGACATCACTTTCTAACCACAACGACCAATCAAAACCAATACCATGAAAACGATATATCATCTGCTTCTGGCCGTCGTCGCATCTGCAGGCCTCGTGTCCTGCAGCACGGACCTTCTGGACGAGAAACCGAAGAGCTCGTACAGCCCCGAAAACGCCTATGTGACCCTGGCTCAGTTCAATCAGGCCATCGCCGACCTGCACCGTACGGTCCGCGACGAGATCTATTGGGAGACCGACGGAACGGTCATCTGGGCGCTCTTCACCGGAACGGACCAGGCGGTCGATCCGACCGACCTGAATGCCGGCCCGTTCGCCGACTATTCGATGATCACCTCCTCCTACTACTGGTTCTACCACTACTGGGTCCGCTATTACCGGCTGGTTGCACGCGCCAATACGGTCATCGACCGCGCTACGGCCAAGTGGTCGCAGCTGACGCCCGACGAGCAGCTCAGCGTCATCGGGCAGGCCAAGTTCTTCCGGGCCTATGCCTACCGCTGCCTGGCCAACCTCTACGGAGGCGTGCCGAAGATCGACCACGAGGTGACCGCACCGCGCAAGGATTTCCAGCGTGCAACCCGTGAGGAGATCTATGACTTCTGCCGTGAGGATCTGGAATATGCCTCGAACAACCTCACCCGCGAAGCCGACGGCCGCGGCGGGATCACGGCCGGAGTGGCTGACCACCTGCTGAGCGAGATCTACATCTGCCTCGGTCGCTGGCAGGATGCCGTGAATGCCGCTACCCGCGTGATCGACGATCCGCAGTACGAGCTGATGACCGAGCGGTTCGGCACCCGCATGGACCGTCCCGGCGATGTGTTCTGGGACCTTTTCCGCACCGGGAACGTGAACCGCGAGGACGGCAACAAGGAGACGATCTGGGCCTTGCAGTACGAGTTCGGCGTGCCGGGCGGACAGAACGGCAACATCCCGACGTGGAATGCCGGTTATCCGGGCGAGCGGGCCTGGGGACCGCGCTACTGGACGCTGCTCGACCCGACGGGTGCGGCCGGTACACTGGCCTGCGACAGCCTGGGCCGCGGTGCCTCCTACGTCCGTCCGACCTACTATGCCTCGACGGCCGTATGGAAGGGCGACGAGAAGGACATGCGCAACTCGGAGTACAACATCAAGCGCAACTTCTACTACAACAATCCGGCTTCGTCCTATTACAAGCAGCTCATCACGCGCGAGAACCTCTTCAACGAGGCCGATACGATCATGGCCTTCTATCCCTACATCATGAAGGTGACCGACTATCCGCACGAGAGCGACTATACGCAGGCTCAGAGTTTCCGTGACGTGGCCGTCATGCGCCTGGCCGAGACCTACCTGCTGCGTGCCGAGGCCTATCTGGGCATGGGGCGGAAGGATCTGGCTGCGGCCGACATCAACGAGCTCCGCAAGCGGGCGCATGCCGAGACGATGTGCACCGAGGCCGAGGTGTCGATCGACTACATCCTCGACGAGCGGACCCGCGAGTTGCTGACCGAGGAGTTCCGCATGCTGACGCTGTGCCGTCTGGGCAAGCTCTACGAACGGGTGGTGAAGTACAACGACTTCAAGGCCGGAAAGACCATCTCCGAGCACAACAACCTCTGGGCGATTCCGCAGAACGAGATCGACGCCAACACCGACGTGAAGATCGAGAACAACCCCGGATATTGATTGGAGATGGGGGGAACAGGAAAAATCATCCTTCTTTTGGGGCTGGCTGCCGCATGGCTGCCGCAGCCGGCCCGTTCGGAGGTCCGGCCGGAGCGCTACGACACCTACGATGTCGTGTGGCGGAGCCGGAGCGGCGATGCTTCGGGATCGATGCCCGTTGGCAACGGCGACACGGGCTGCAACGTCTGGGTGACCGAGACGGGACGGATCGAGTGCCGCATCGGCAAGACGGATGCCTTCAGTGAGCTCAATTCGCTGCTGAAGGTGGGCGGGTTGAGCGTCGCAATGACGCCCAACCTGCTCGCCGGCGGCGAGTTCGAGCAGCGGCTGAACATCTGCGACGGCGTGGTCGAGATCTCGGGATCGAATTCGGACGGGGCGGTATCGCTCCGTTTCTGGGTCGATGCCCATGCCCCGGTGATCCGCCTCGAGGGCGAGGCGTCGGTCCCCGTGAAGGTGGAGGTGCGCAATACGACGTGGCGGAGGGAACCGCGCGAAATCAGCGGACTGGAACGCCACGCGATCTACGGACTGTACGATGCGCCGTTTGCCACGCGGCTGCAGGCCGATACGCTGCTGCACTCCGATGTCGGTATGGCCTGGGCCCACCGCAACGAGAGTTCGATCTATCTGCTGACGCTGCAGAACCAGAATCTGGCCGACTGGTACGATCCGGCGGACGATCCACTGCTCCACCGCACCTTCGGGGCGCTGGTCTGCGGTTCCGGCATGCGCTGCGAGGCGCCCGACCGGCTGGTCTCCGTCGCTGCGGACCGGAAGATCGCCGTGGCGGCAGTCGTCGGGTCGGGGCGTCCGGAGAGCCTGTCCGAGTGGCTGTCCCGGGTTGAGGAACAGGCCCGGAAGCTGCCGAAGGGCGGGAAATCCCTGGCGCGGCACCGGAAGTGGTGGAATGACTTCTGGCTCCGGCACTACATCTTCGTCGGATCGGAGGAGCAGCCCGAGGAGGCCTTCACGCTGACCCGGGCCTACATCCTGCAGCGCTACATGAATGCGGCGGCCGGACGGGGGCGGATGCCGATCAAGTTCAACGGCTCGATCTTCAATGTCGAGCTGACGCACGATATGGCCGGATGCCCGCGCGGGCTGGATGCCGACTTCAGACTGTGGGGCGGTCCCTATTGGTGGCAGAATACGCGCCTGCCCTACAGTTCCATGCTCTTTTCGGGCGACTGGGAGATGATGCGCCCGTTGTTCCGGATGTACCGGGAGGCCCTGCCGCTGGCCGAGTACCGCACGCGCCGGTATTTCGGGCACGAAGGAGCCTACTTCCCGGAGACGATGTGTTTCTGGGGAACCTATGCCATCGACAACTACGGATGGGACCGCACGGGACTGGCGGACGGAGTTTCGCAGAACCGCTACATCCGCTACTATTTTCAGTCGAACATCGAGCTGGTTGCGCTCATGCTCGCATATTATGAATTCTCGGAGGACGACGGCTTCCTGACCGAAACGCTCTTCCCGGTCGCCTCACGCATCCTGACCTTCTACGACCGGCACTACCCGAAGTCGGAGCGCGGCGAGATCGTGCTCACGCCGGCGCAGTCGCTGGAGACCTACTTCGAAGGGGTCCGCAATCCGCTGCCCGACATCGCCGGGCTGCGGTGGATCACCGCGCGGCTGAAATCCTGCTGCGGCGAGCGGCTCCCCGATGACCTGGCCGCACTGTGCGACCGGATGGCCGCGTCGCTGCCCCCGATCCCCACCGGAGAGAGCCCCGAAGGAGAGGTGCTGGTCGCCGGGGAGCAGCTGGGCGAGCGGATGAACGTGGAGAAGCCCGAACTCTATGCCGTATTCCCCTACCGGTGGTACGGCGTGGGCGAGCCCGGCCTCGACGTGGCCCGGCGGACCTATGCGCGGCGGGCGGTCAAGGAGAGCTGGGGCTGGCAGCAGGACGGCATCTTCGCAGCCAACCTGGGCCTGGCCGACGAAGCACGCCGCATCGTGACGGCCAACAGTGCCGCCTCCAATCCCGCATTCCGTTTCCCGGTGATGTGGGGCCCCAACTACGACTGGGTTCCCGACCAGGACCACGGCTCGGTCCTGCTGCGGACGCTGCAGAACATGCTGATCCAGTATGGCGGCGGCGACATCCACCTCCTGCCCGCCTGGCCCGCCGACTGGAGTGTGGAGTTCAAGGTATACGGCCCCCGCGGAGCCTGCATCACGGGGTCGTACGGGCCGAAGGCCGGAACCCGCATCGAGCGTTCGGAAGGGATCGGCCGCCAGAATCTGATTGTACACAACCCACGAAAACCTCATGGAAATGACGAGTAAAGAACGAATCCTGGCCGCCATGAACCTGCAGCGGCCCGACCGGGTCCCGCTGATGTGCCAGTTCAGCATCGGCTGCATGATGGAGCAGCTGCATCCGGATCCGGTCGCATTCTGGTACGACCAGCAGACGTTTGCCGGCGGGCTGATCGAATTGCGCGAACGGTTCCGTTTCGACGGCATCCTGGTCAGCCTCCACGGTCACTCCGACGATTGGAAGCGGGATCTTCTCTCCCGCGAGGAGCTCGGCGAGGGCTCCGTAAGGCTGGAGTACCCCGACCGCACGGAGCTGCACTGCTGGCAGGATCTGCCGGTGGTGACCTTCCGCTCGCCGCGGAAGAGCCTCGACCTGGAGTCGGTCGATGTCGAACGCGACATCCCCGGGCAGCTGGACTACATCCCCGTGTCGCACAATCTCTATTTCCGGCTCGATCCGGAGAACCTCTACGGAATTTTCGACTATCTTTACAGTCGTGTGGGCGACAGCTGTTCGATCCACGGCGAGATCACCTCTCCGCTGGACTATTACCTCGATCTGTTCGGTTACGAGCAGGGCCTCATGGGGCTGATCATGTATCCCGCCAAGGCGGCACAGATCCTCCAGCGCTTTACCGACGGGGTGAAGCGCATCGCGCGGGGCATGTGCCGGATGCCTGTCGATGCGATCAAGATCTCGTCGCCGTTCGCCGGCCGTGGCTTCATCTCCTCGGAGTTCTACGAGCAGTTCGTGCTGCCCTACGAGTCGCAGATCATCCGCGAGATCCGTCAGGCCGGGAAGTTCGTCTACATCCATACGTGCGGTTCGATCGGCGACCGGCTCGAACTCATGCAGCGGAGCGGGGCCTCCGGCCTGGAGTGCCTCGATCCGGTGCCGGTCGGGGATGTCGATCTGGAGGACGCCTTCCGGCGGATCGGCCGGGAGATGTTCATCAAGGGCAACATCGACTCGATCAACACGCTGCTGATGGCCGACGATGCGAAGGCCGAGGAGGATGTGCGGCGGATCATCCGCACCGGCATGACCCTGGGACGGGGCTTTATCCTGAGCACCGCCTGCTCGATTGCGCCGCTGGTGCCCCGGCACCGCATCGAGATGCTGCACGAACTGGTCATGCGCTGCGGACAATACGGAGATGAGACAGAACAAAGATAAAGGAGATTAGGATATGTTGTACGAACGGAATACGAAACGAATGAATGGCCTGCGGCGTGCCGCGGTATGCCTGGCCCTTGCACTGGTGGCCGTCCTTCCGGCTACGGCCGGCGGCCGGATCCACGAACGGACCATCTCGGTGGTTCCCTGCCCCGAGACCCTGATCCGCCGTCCCGGACGGTGTCTTCTCACGGAGCGGACCTCGCTCCTGCTCTCGGACCGGAGTCTGGAGTCTGTTGCCGGCTATTTCACGGAGAAGATCGCACGCTCGTCGGGCATCGACCTCAAGGAGCGGCGCGAGGCCGGAAATACCCTTGCTCTGCGTCTCGACACGCAGCGGGGCATCCCGGAGGAGGGGTATGAACTGACCGTCGCGCCCGACGGCATCGAGCTGGTCGCCTCGACGGGCGCCGGCATCTTCTACGGCATGCAGACGCTCATGCAGCTGCTGCCCGCCGGGATCGAGAGCCCGACGCCGGTCCCCGGCATGGAGCTTTCGATCCCCTGCGTGGAGATACGCGATGCGCCCCGGATGGCCTATCGCGGGGTGATGCTCGATGCGTGCCGTCATTTCAGCACGGTGGAGGAGATCGAGAAGCTGTTGGACGTGATGGCCATGTACAAGCTGAACAAGTTCCACTGGCACCTGACCGACGACCAGCTCTGGACCGTCGAGATCCGGAAATATCCCCGTCTGACGAAGCTCGGGGGCGTTCGCACCGAGACCGACGGCACCATCCACCGGGGCTTCTATACGCAGCGCGATATCCGCCGGATCGTGGCCTATGCCGCCGCCCGGCAGATCGACGTCATTCCCGAGATCGAGATGCCGGGGCACGCCATGGCTGCCATTACGGCCTATCCCGAACTGTCGTGCCGCGGGGGCAGTTACCGGGTCCGCAACCTCTGGGGCGTCGAGCAGGACGTCTACTGCGCCGGACGCGAACGGACCTTCCGTTTCATCGAGGAGGTGCTCTCCGAGATCGTCGAGCTGTTCCCCTACGAGTATGTGCATGTCGGCGGCGACGAGTGCCCGAAGGAGCGTTGGAAGGAGTGTCCGCTGTGCCAGGCCCGGATGAAACAGGAGGGACTGAAGACCGAGTTCGAACTTCAGAGCTACTTCATCCGCCGGGTCGAGAAGATCCTCCAGGCCAAGGGCCGCAAGCTGATCGGCTGGGACGAGATCCTCGAGGGCGGTCTCTCGCCCACGGCGACCGTCATGTCGTGGCGCGGCGAGGAGGGTGGTATCGCGGCGGCCAACCACGGCAACCAGGTGATCATGACCCCGATCGGGTACATGTACATGAACATGTATCAGGGCGCCATGGAGAGCGACCGGCTTGCCTACGGGTGGAACATCCCGCTCAGCCAGGTCTATGGCTACGACCCCTATCCGGCACAGATCCTTCCCGAGAAGCGGCACCTGATCTGGGGTGTGCAGGCCAACATGTGGACCGAATATGCCTACGGGCCCGAGGATGTCGAGTACCAGCTCTTCCCGCGCACCCTGGCGCTGGCCGAACTGGCGTGGAGCCTTCCGGCCAACAAGGATTTCGGGCGATTTTCCCGCAGCCTGGAGAACCAGCACGTGCGGCTGGACCTGCATGGGATCAACTACCACATTCCGATGCCCGAAGGGGTGGCATGTTCCGACGTGCGCTTCCTCGACTCCGTCACGCTGCGGCTGACCAATACGCGCGACTATCCGATGGTCTATACGCTCGACGGGTCGGCCCCGACCTCCTCCTCGGAGGTGCTCAACGGACCGCTCACGCTCGATGAGGAGTGTGTCGTGCGGGTCGCGACGCTGCTGCCGACCGGACGGCTCTCGCCCGAGCGGCGTTTTACGGTGAGCCGGACGCAACTGGCCCCCTCCGCCGATGTGGAGACCGAACCAGGGATCGTGCGGACCCTTGCCTGCGGTGATTTCAGACGGCTCGGGGATCTCGGCGCGGCACAGTGGGGCGCACCCGAGGTGCTGCCCGATTTCGCCTTCCCGTTCGAAGGCGAGCAGGCTGGAGGTGCGGCCATCTTCACGGGATATATCGACATCCCGGAGTCGGGCGTCTATGTTTTCGGTACGGATGCCGACCGGCTGGAGATCGACTCCGAGGAGGTGGTCAATAACGACGGGAAACTGGCCATGCACCAGCTGGGCCGCGGGACCCGGGCGCTGGAAAAGGGGCGCCACGCCTTCCGGATGACGTTCCTGAACTACCCCGACGGCGGTCGCCCCCGGGCGTGGGACCGACTTGGATTCGTGTACAAGCTCCAGTCGGACAAGGAGTTCGTGTGGGCTGCCCCCGAATCCATGAGCCATTGAATCGAACAACCTGAATGAGCAAACAACATGATTTCCCTTCGAAAGATATATGCTGCGGCCGCTGCCCTGGGTTTTGCGGCGACCGCCTCGGCCATCGAGATCCACGTCTCGCCCGCCGGCAACGACAGTAACCCCGGAACGCGCGAGGCTCCGGTCGCCACGCTCCGTGCCGCACAACAGTGCGTCCGCCATTACAAGTCCATCTGGCACCAGCCCGAAACGATTACGGTCGTCATCGCTGCGGGCAACTACGAACTCGACGAACCGCTCGTGTTCAACGGCCTCGATTCGGGCGATCCGGACCATCCGGTCGTCTGGCAGGCTGCGCCCGGTGCCCGGGTTTCGCTGTGCGGGGGCGTGAACATTCCCGGATCGGCGTTCGGCCGGGTCAAGGATCCGGCCATCCGGCGCCGGCTGAACCCCAAGGCCGCCTCGCACATTGTCTGTGCGGACCTGCGGGCGCTGGGAATCGACTCCTTCGGCGAGATCGTGCAGTACGGGCATTCGGCCAGCGTGCCCGTGGCCCCGCTCGAGCTCTTCTTCGACGGCGAACCCATGGAGCTGGCCCGCTATCCCAACGAGGGGTGGATCCGGATCGGGGAGGTGCTCGATCCGGGGTCGTCGCCCCGCGTCGGAGACTATTCCGACCGCCCGGGCGTGTTCCGCTACACCGATGACCGCCACGCGGCATGGGCCGGTCTGAAGGATGTCTGGCTCCAGGGTACGTTCAACTACGGGTTTGCCGACGACAACATCCGCGTCGCCTCGATCGATCCGGGGAAGGGTACCGTGACGCTCGCCTCGCCGCACCTTTACGGCATCGCCTCGGGGGCCGCCTACCAGCACTATTTCGCATACAACATCCTGGAGGAGCTCGACCGCCCCTCGGAGTGGTATCTCGACCGTGAATCCGGAATCCTTTACTTCTATCCGCCTTCCGACATCCGGAAGGCGAACATCCAGGTCTCGATCCTCGAAGATCCGATCGTCTGTCTCGAAGGGGTGGAGTACCTCCGCCTCGAACGTCTGACCATCGAGTGCGGCCGCGGCATCGGGGTCTACATCGAGCGGTCCAACCACAACGTGATTGCCGGCTGCACGATCCGCAACGTCGGGACGAGCGGCGTCTTCATGGGCCAGGGGGCCGAACAGACCTTCCCCCACATCACGGTGGACGATTACGAAGGGCGTCCCGTCTCGCGCCGTATCGGCAACCTGCAGGGGCACATCTACAAATATCCCCACTGGGACCGCAAGGCCGGGATGCACAACGGCATTCTCAGCTGCGACATCTACAACACGGGCAGCGGCGCTGTCTACCTGAGCGGCGGCGACAAGGTCTCGCTGACCCCCGGCAACAGCTATGTGGAGAACTGCCGGATGACCAACTACAACCGCCGGAACAAGTTCCTGTGGGCGGCGGTCAGCGTGAACGGGTGCGGCAACCGGGTTTCGCACTGCGAGATCCACGACTCCGACTGGCAGGGAATCTACGTCTCCGGCAACGAGCACCTGTTCGAGTACAACTACATCCACGACGTGACGCTCAACTCGAACGACACCTCGCCGTGGTATATCGGCCGCGATCCGAGCAGCCGCGGGAACATCGTGCGCTACAACCGCTTCGAGCGGTGCGGAAATCCCGAGCGGATGAACATGGGAATCTACTGCGACGACAGTTCGACGGACGTGCTGGTCTACGGCAACCTGTTCGTGGACATGAACACGACCCACGGCGTGATGTTCTCCAACACGGGCTGGGACCTGAAGTTCGTGAACAACATCGTGGTGAATCCCGTCGCCTCGACGATGTACATTTCGTCGCACTATTATACCTGGGCCCGTGACCAGGGTCCGGCCTGTTTCGGCGAAAACGGCCTGCTCAGGTACCGGCTCACGCAGTGCGTGGATATCTATTCGGCCCCCTACAGCGACCGCTATCCCGAGTTGATGAACTACCTCGACCCGATTGTCGAGGGACAGGAGTGGGAGGGCATGCGCCCGCGCCGCAACTGCATGACCCGAAACCTGATCGTCGGCAGCCGCGAGGCGCCCCTGAAGCTCGACGGACCGCATGCGCAGGGCACCGAGACGAACAATTTCTGTACGCAGGACGATCCGGGTTTCGTCGATTGGAAGGGCGGCGACTACCGACTGAAACCCGATGCGGAGGCCTATCGCCGCATCGAGGGCTTCGAGCCCCTGCCGATCGAACGGATGGGCGTTTACGAGGATGAATACCGAAAAACCGACAACCGATGAGACATATTCTGTTGGGTATCCTGATGGCGGCTGCGGCCTGGACGGCCCGGGCGCAGACCTTTGAAACCCTGCGGCTCCAGCGGAGCTATGCCGGCCGGGCCGACGACTTTACGAACGGCTATGCCCGGGCCGTGCGGTGTGAGGAGTGGGGTTACGACAATCTTTGGAACGACAAGACCGAGGCCATGATCACCCGGGCATCGAACGGGCAGATGGTCATGGAGTGGGAGAGCGATCCGGTGAAACGGATCGACGCAGACGGGGCCCGTTTCCTCTTCCTGATCAGCGCGGACCAGTCCGCGCAGCCCCGCGAATTCTCCCTGTGGATCGACGGGCGTCCGTGCGGCGCCCTCACCAACCTCCCGGGGCAGCATTGGGAGCAGACCACCGATGCGGGCGTCGTGTGCACCTTTTCGGCCTACGACAGCAACCAGTGGGGCGACCGGATGGGCTTCATGGAGCTCCTGGTTCCGAAAAAGCGGGTCGAAGCGGGGCGTCCGGTGCGCTTCCGCCTGATCGGCGAGAAGGCCGAGAGCAACATCTATTTCATGATCTTCAAGAATCGGGAGCTGCTCGAGGAGCTTCGGTCGCGGGCCGCCGTGGAGGAGTTGTTTGTCCTTTCGGCGACCGACCGGGGTGTGGAGATCGCCGCCGGGACGCAGTGGATCGGACGTACGGCCCTCGTGACGTGTGACGGGCGGCCTGTGCAGGTGCGCTTTGTCGATGGCGGTGACCGGGCCGTCGGCCGCTGCCCCGAGGGGGCGGCCGTCGCCCTGCAATGGCAGGGGCATACGCTCTTCGAGGTAGCCGATCTGCGCAATCCGCAGTCCGAATACCGGATCGACGGCGGGGTGCTCGTCACGGTCCGGCCCGAAGAGGAAGGTGTCCGCATCTCCCGGCAGCGGACCGATGCCGGAGAGGCGTTCGACCGTCTGGCCGGAGGCCCGTGGCGGAATGCGCAGGTACATATCCTGGTGTCGAGCCATCAGGACATAGCCTGGATGGACTCGCCCTACAACTGCATCGAGGCCCGTGACCGGCTGATCGTCTCGCCGGCGCTCGACCTGCTGGCCCGCCATCCCGACTACCGCTACGACATCGAGGATGCACTGATCCTCGAGGAGTATCTCGAGCGCCATCCCGACCGCCGGTCGGAGATCGGGGGGTACATCGCCTCCGGACGGCTCGGAATCGGGGCATCCTATACGCAGCCCTATGAGGAGGTGCAGTCGGGCGAGGCGCTGGTCCGCCAGTTCTATTTCGGCAAGCGGTGGGTCGAGCGGGAGTTTCCCGGAGCGCGGCAGCGGACCTATTGGAACGTGGACGTCCCGGGACGTACGCTGCAGATGCCCCAGATCCTGAAGAAGTGCGGCGTCGATCACCTGATGTACAGCCGCCACCAGCTGGGCATCTACGACTGGTTTGCCCCCGACGGCAGCAGTGTGCGGGTCTATACGCCGGGGCACTATACCCGGGCGGCTCAGTTCCTGCACAAGAACATCAATCTGGGGATCAACAAGTTCGTTGATTTTATGGAGGAGTTCCCCGATTACCGGAAGAATCCTGCGCAGCCGCGTGTGGTCGGCATGCTTTCGGCCGAGGACATGAGCCGGGCCCGGACCTACTACGACTGGATCGAAGGGATGAAGGAAGAGGCCCGACGCCGCGGTACGGAGTTCCCGCAGCTGAGCCATTCGACCGCGGACCGTTTCATGGACAGTCTCTCCCGCGTGGACAACGCATATCCGCAGATCCGGGGCGAACGGCCCGATCTGTGGCAGTACATCCACAGTGCGACGCATGCCGACGCATTCGCCGACTACGGAGCCGCCGCAACGCTCCTGCCGCAGACCGAACTCTTCGCCTCGGCGCTGGCTCTCGCCGAAGGGAACTTCGACAGCTATCCGAAGGAGGAGATCGACCGGGCGTGGAAGGCCCTCATCTATCCCGACCACGGGTGGGGCGGCAACCGGGGCAACATCACCGATTCGCTCTTCGCCGCCAAATACCGTTTTGTCCGCGGACAGGCCGAGACGCTGCTGCAGCGGATCCTTGGAACGCTGACCTGCGGGGTGCGTACCGAGCGGAGGCAGGGGCTTCCGGTCGTGGTCTACAACGGCGCTTCGTGGGCGCGTTCGGGGTCGGTGCGGATCCCCTCCGACAGACTGCCCGGGGGCAGTGCCTCCGGGTTGCGGGCAACGGATGCGGCCGGCCGGCCGTGCGCCGTCCAGACGGCGGCCGACGGCTCGCTGGAGATCGAGGCCGCCGATGTCCCGGCCATGGGTTATACGACGCTCTATCTGAAAGAGGAGCGTCGGGCCGCGAAACGCGGGGAGGCTGCGGATCTGCCGGAGAACGAATCGGTCTATTACCGGTTGGAGTTCCGGGACGGCATCCTCTCTCAGATCTTCGACAAGCAGAGCGGCGAGGCGCTTTTCGATACGTCGCTGCACGCCATCGGCGATGTGGTCGCCCTGCGTTCGGTGGGAAACGGCGCCGGCGAGTTCTCGACCATGCAGAAGCCGACGACCGACCATCTGGAGTCGGCCGCAGCGATCAATCCCCGCTGGGAGCTGGCCGAGACGGGTCCGGTCTATACGCTCTACCGCAGCGTCGCTCCCTTCGAGAATGCGGAGATCGTGCGTACGCTCCGGCTCTACCGCAACCGCAAGCGGATCGACTTCGACACGGAGATCCGCAACTTCGACGGGACGCACTATCTCGAGTACCGGCAGCTCTTCCCGCTCAGGGATTCCGGGCATGTTGCCTACGGCGTCCCCTTCGGGCGGGTGCGTGTGGGCATCGACGAGATGCAGGGAGCCCCGGGCGAACGCTATATGGACGAGGCCCGGGAGATACACCCCCGGACGACTTCGGGCTGGATTGCGGGCGAGTCGGGCGGTGTGGCCGTCGGACTGGCAACCAGCGCAGCGCTGGTCGATTATGTCGATCCGATCCATCCCGACAACCCACAGACCGTGCTGCAGCCGATCATGCTCGCCTCGCGGCGCAGCTGCCATCCCCAGGGCGAGTTTTACAGCCAGCGCGGAACGCACTGTTTCCGCTTCACCCTCTCGTCCGAGGAGCGGGAGCATCGGATGACGCTCGAACGCCGCCTCGAGGAGGCCCGGATGCCCCTGCATGCCGTTGTTGCGACCCGGCAGTGGACGGATGCCGGACTTGCGGAGTCGGGCTCCTTCTTCACCGTCGGCGACGGGCGGGCGGCCGTTTCGACCGTCAAGAAGGCCGAAGAGGGCGACCGGATTGTCCTGCGCCTCTACAACCGCAGCGGAGAGCCGGTGCGTGTCCCCTTCACGGCGGCCTCCGGATACGACAGAATACGGCATGCGGACCTGCTCGAGAGAAGCTCCGGCGAGGAGACTCCGGTTATCGAACTGGCCCCGTACGCCATCGAAACCTACATCATCGAGTGACATGAGACATCTGCTGAATAGTCTGTGCATCACCCTGTTCTGCCTCGCCGCTCCTGTCTCTTATACACATCTGACGCTGCCGACGATACTCCTTGTGTAGAT